>OLZZ01001179.1_pt1 | contig 10030 bp, 7 predicted proteins | sample 1673571 | NCBI WGS metagenome assembly OLZZ01 (sample SAMEA103958115, study PRJEB25191) | human gut metagenome | biome: human-associated habitat [ENVO:00009003]; feature: intestine environment [ENVO:2100002]; material: feces | place: Germany | collected 2013/2015 | reverse complement strand
TTACAACTACCTGCGCAATAAACTTTATTAACATACTGTTGAAATGCAGCATTGTAATGAATACAAGAAGAATTATCTCCTCAATTACAAGAGTTAATACTCTTCCACCTGCAAATGAAACTAACTGTTTCATAAATTCTTCCACAGTCTTAGTTGGTGCTGCAAACACCCATATCCTGTTAGTAAAGAATGCAAAAAGTACTGCAAGCACCCATGATATAACATTTGCAATAAGCTCATTAATTCCAAGTGCAACATTAAAGAATGCATATGAACCTATACTCACCACTGTTGTAAGTACTCCAAAGAAAAGATACAAAAGTACTTCCTTATACTTCTTATACAATGGTTCAAACACCCTCAGACCCGGCAGATGCATAATCTTATCAAATATATCCGGCTTAGTTTCCTGCATATTATTATCTGTATTGTTACTCATAATTACCTCACTGTTTTTATTGATATAACGCCATACTATTTTATACTTTTATCAATAACAAATCAAGAAAAAGACGCCGTATATAAACGGCGTCCTGAAAATGAATTTATTATTTTGATTCGTTGATAACAATATCATCTGTCTCAACTTCCTTGTTTCTGTTTTCATCAATTCCAAGCTTGTTATTAAGCTTTTTCTTTGCCTTTCTTAAATAAATACCAAGAAATGCACCAACAGCAATTATCACTCCGGCAATAGCCTGAATGGCATAAGTCATAACAGATGGGTCAATGTAACCTGCTATATTTAAATTTAATAATGTCAACATTACTTCTTATCTCCTTTTTAATTAAGTTCTTTTTTTAATGCTTCAATCATCTTGTTGTTATCTACATCATTTCTGATTGCAATTCTTATATACTGTTTTCCATCATGTAATTTTGATGTAAGATCCTTTATAAGCAGATAATGATTCTTAAACAGTTTTATCATAAGTTCTTTTGCTGTCATTCCATTAGTTATCTCAATCATAAAATAATTAGCCTGTGATGGGATAACTCTTATACCAGATATCTGCTCCAGTTCATTATAGAACCTTTTTCTTTCTACGCGGAATTTATCCATTGCAGCTGCATAATCTTTCTTATACTTTTCTGCAATCTGAAGATAATACTCACCAAATGAATTAATATTCCATATTGCAACATCTTTTTTCATTGCTGCAATCGCTTCTGTATCTGAGGAAACAAGGATTCCAAGCCTCAGTCCCGGTACACCGTATGATTTAGATATACTTTTCATAACATATAATCTTCTATATGTTTCGATAAATTTCTGTTCTATAAGAGAATTATCCGGTTCATCTGAGAAATCAGCAAACGACTCATCAACCACCAGCTTTATTCCCTGACCGTCTGTCCATTTTATTAATCTTATAATTTCTTCTTTTTTCAGATAATTACCAGATGGATTATCAGGATTAATAATAATAATATTATCTACTTTGTTGCATGTATAGAACTCTATCAGTTCTTCAACTGAATATGTATAATTATCATTTGACGGTGTAAATACCACTTCGTCTTCAACAGAATATCTGTTAGGATATTCTTCAAATGTAGGTCTGATAACGCCTGTCTTTCCAGAAAAGCTTTCCATAAGTGACTTAATAAGTTCTGCTGCTCCATTTCCAACTATTATGTTGTCTTTATGAACACCAAAATTCTTAGCTGCAAGTAAAGAATTAACTCCCATACCTGAAGGATATTCTGTCAAAAGTGTATCAAAGCTTGCACGCAGTTCATCCTTAAGCTTTTTAGGCGGATAATAAGGATTAACAAGATAACAGAAATCCAACAATCCCGGATATCTCCAGAATCCTCCATATCTTTTATGCATAAGGTTAATTCTTGTCTCATCATCCGGAGCAAAAAGTGTCGTTGCTATATCAAGATCCTGTTCATCATCTATTTCATACCATTTCTGACCTGATAATCTCATACCTTTAATTCCAGGTGTGTCCAGCATCGTTATAACTCTAAGAACCTGTTCATAATATTCATTTTCTCCCAATGCACTACAATATGCCTCAAGGAAAGGAACATATATATCCTGTGAAAAATGTTTGCTGAATTTGTAGATATTTACAGTTTTATAGTATTCCTCTTTTTCCTTAAAATCAAAGCTCTTTCCTGGAACAAATGCAACAATATTATCATATTCGTCAAGCTTTACACATGTACCATCCATCCAGCTCTCATATTTATCTACCATGGCAAGTGTATCTCTCGGATCTTTTACAAGTTCATCAATTGCAGAATCCTCAATAATTACATCTGATTCAAAAAGCAGAGTATCTTCTTCCATAAGATAATTCTTTGCCAGTGCAAGTGAATAAATATTGTTTGTCTTATCATATACCGCATTGTCAACATATGAAATTGGTGTCTTAATTCCCAATGTCGCTATATAATCAATCAGTTTCTGTCCTTCATAGCCCACAACAATCACTATTCTTGAGAGATGTTGTTTCTCAAGCTGATGCAAAAGCCTGTCTATAAGCGATACTCCATTAACCTTTACCATACATTTGGTATTATTCTGGGTAAGTTCTTTTAAACGCTTTCCCATTCCTGCTGCTAAAATAATTGCCTGCATAATCCCCTCCTATAATCCGACTCTACTCTTGTTCCTTATGTCTTTTAATTGCTTTTTGAATTTCCTGAATAATATATTTAGCTCCAACTGATGCACTACTGCCAAGATTATACACATATTCTTTAACAAATCGGTCTATGCTGTCCTTATATGTATCAGAAGCTGCCAGCATCTTTGCTGCTGTATCAGCTGTCTTATCAATTTCATCAAGCTTAAGTACACGCCCGATTTCATATCTCATCCATATATTAAGTGGCTCAATTCCAATCTTTTTGTATTCAGGATTCATTATCTTCATTGGTGTATCAATGAAAAGAACCGGTTTACATGTAGTATAAGCATATTCATATGCTATACCTGACCAGTCTGTAATCATAAGATCTGCCTCAAAAACAGTACTGTTTGATGAAAAATCGGTCTGAATCTCTATATCTGTATCATTCTTATATCTTTCTTTAAGTCCTTCCATCTTCTCAGGCATATGTCTTACATGCTGTGGGTGTGGTCGGACTGTAATCTTATAACCATGTCCCTTAAGATTATCAAGTATGTCCTCAAGACAACTGTCTACAATATTATCTTTCTGCCATGATGGAGCAATAAGTATTGACTTAATATCATTTTCCTTCTTTGGCATCTTTGCATAATCCTCACGCATCTCATCAAGCAATGAATATCCCCACTCAACAAGCTCCTTCTTAGGAAGATTATACACTTCTTCTGTTTTTTCTATTTCTTCTTTCTGAATTTTTCCTGTACATAATACAGAATCATAATGATCCATCGAACCAGTTCGCATTGTCATATTAAGGCTGTCCATGCCATGAGGAACATAAACATAATTAATATCTTTTCTGATATAACTTCTTTTAATGTGATAATTCTCAATATCAGGCATAGTCATAACAACAACGTCTGCATCCATCTTCATCATAAGTGTTATAAGTTTCTTTTCCCCTATATAATAAGGTTTAATCTTACTTTCTTTTTCTGCAATTCTGAATATCTGATCATCTGGATCACTTGTTACATAATGGATTGTAATATTCGTATTATTAAGTATGTATTCAATTATCCCTTTAAAATACTTATAAAAACCTGAACCCTCTGAATAGAAGACAAGATGTTTATTAACAACAGAGAAAAACTTTTTATAATCAGCTTTTTCTCTCTTAATATCTTCTTTGTTTCTTTTACCTTTTTTCGTACCAAGAGCTTCAATCTCTGCAAGTTCTTTCTTAGTTTCCTCAAGAGCCTCATAATCAACATAATTCTTAGGATTAATCGCCCAGTTAAGAAGATATAACTGAAGAATTGCAAATATGTTGCTGGCAGTCCAGTAAAGAGCTACTCCTGCATATACAAAGCATCCTAAATATAACGACAGACCTACTGAAAATATCATCATACCATACTTATTAAGCTTACTCTGTTCTGCCTGTAATACGTTACTTGCATTCTGTGCAACACATAAAAGCCATGCTGAGACACCTGCTATAATTGGTGTTATTATTGATAATCCCCACTGTTTTGTAGTAATCCATGTAAGGTCATAGCCACAGAACTTCATGTTCGCAACACCTTCATTAATTCCGTCTTTGATAACTGCAACAACTCCAAGCAGAAGTATTATCTGTATAATAAGAGGTATAAGTGATGCCAGTGGATTATATTTTTCTTTTTTATAAAGCTTAGACTGTTCCTCTGCTATCTCATCCTTATCCCCATAATGCTTAATAAGAATCCTGTTAATATCAGGCTGCATCTTAACCATTTTAATTGAATTCTTCTGTACCCAGATTGATACAGGTAAGAGAACAATCTTACTTATCAGAGTGAATAATATAATTGCCAATCCATAATCATGCAGTAATTTGTAACAAAAATTCATTACATAACCTAAGGCTGTCGATAATATTTCCATAAATAACTCCTCTTTTGAAGATTTTATTGATTGTGTCAGAGTCATCCAATATAATAATTAATCATATCACTTATTATCAATTATTGAAAGGTGTTTTTACATATCCGATATACTTTTTTTACATACCCAATATAAATTTTACATGTTTTGCACACAAAAAAAGGACATTGTTCTTACATAATACAGTGTCCTTTTAATATTATTTATTTCAAAAGGTACTCAGCATATTTAACTGCCATGTCTCGCCAGTTCTCCAATGCCTCTCCCATGTCTGCACCACATGATTCCCTGTACATAGCCCATACAAACCAGTAGTACGCAATAATAGCAACATATGCCATATAATGAAATCTTGTTGTCTCATTATAATCTTCCTGAAGGTATTCCTTTATGAATTCCTCAGCCTTATCAAAATCATACATGGCATCAACCACATAATATCCAACATCAATTCCCGGGTCAGAATATCCAGAATACTCCCAGTCAATAAGTATAACACTTCCATCTGGTCTTATCATCCAGTTTGGCTTATATGTATCGCCATGACAGAAACATTTTTCAACTCCATCTGCTAGAGTCATCTTATACAACTGTCCTATGTTGTTCTTAAGTCCTTCATATTGAACGAAGCACACAGGATCTTTCTTCTCAAGAAGCTTCTCCATATCAAGTGCATCTTCCCAAGGTTTCATTCCATAATCGGCTGTTATATCTGCCTTATGCAGCTTTCTTAAAACAGCCAATATCTTCTTTGAGTCCTCAAAAGAATTATAATCAGGTTCTCTGAATTCTGGAATGAATATGGATATCTTCCAGCCCTCATTAACATCTGCATATATGTATGTAGGATCTACACCAGCTTCTTTGGCTTTAATAAGTGATTTTTTTTCATTTCTTCTATTGATTATACTTTCTGTTCCATCGCCTGGATGTCTGTATATATAATCAATTCCGTCAATCTTGAATATAAAGGATGTGTTGGTCATTCCTTCGCTTACATTTCTGAAATCAATTATATCCTCCTCATCACATCTGAATACAAGCTTGATATTTCTTATTATCTCACTGTGCGTATGTCCAAGATACTGTGAATCAAACTTTCTAAGCTCATCAAAATAATCAAATTCAAATATATTACCCGGAAGATATTCCTTAAAATAAATATCAGGCATTTCATCCAGCTTATCCTTTACAAGAATCTCCCAATAGCAGTTATTATATATTCCAGATTCCCGGACAGCCTCAACCTGATTAATAAATGCTTCTGAGAATTCTTTTCTCCAGAATGAATGTCCCATAAGAACATAGCCATCAATCTTATTATCCTTAGCAATTCTTGTTATCTTTCCAAATCCATCAGTTCTTGCATATACTTCATCCGTTGTTTCCTTTCCATAATAACCTGAATAAAATGTATGATATTCAAACTGATTAAACGGATTCTCTATATAATAACTGTCACTTACGCATATGTACGTATTCTTAAGTTCTTTTCTTGCAAGATAAAGACTTTCAATATTATTCTTTATATTAAATGAATCATTAATAATGAACTTTACACCATACTTGTCTTCAAGATAGTAAAACATCTCCTTCTTATAGCCAAGTACAACTGTAATATTCTTAATACCAGCATCCTGAAGCTGCTTTATCTGTCTCTCAATAAGACGTTCACCCTTTACTTCAAAAAGACCCTTTGGCTGTTCGAGTGATAAAGGAATAAATCGTGTAGATGCGCCAGCTGCAAGAATAACGGCATTATTAACCCTGTATGGTTCAAGCGCCTCTAATCCAGTCTTTGTAATACTACCAGACTCTTTTTCAATATACCCTGTTTTTACAAGTTTATTATAAATATCTGTGTCATTAAGAGCTTTTGTCGCCTCAACATCATAAGTACAGCCGGCTCTTCCAATGCTTCCATTATACAAACTGTTCAATACATAAAACTCTTCTTTTCTCATTATACATATCTCCTTATGCCATGTTTCCTGAGAACATTCCTCGAATCACTGCTTTGATTACATTTTCTCTACATGATTCATACTTTTTCCCCGAAAGTATAAGTCCCTCTACCTTAATGTTCTTTATATCCTTCTTGTCAACTGAATACAAATCATCTGAAAGAACCACCATATCGGCAATCTTTCCTGCCTCAAGGCTTCCTCTTTCTTTCTCGTCAAATGTTACATAATATCCATTATACGTACACATCCTTAGTGCTTCCTGAACCGATACTGCCTGAGACTGATTCATATTATTAACAGCTTTGTCAATCCATACGATAGGATCCGGTGATGTACATGGAGCATCAGAACCGCACGAAACAACTATTCCATTCTCATTAAATGTTCTGAGCGGATTAAGTCTTTCTGCTCTTTCTTTACCCATAATACTTTTAAGATACTCATCAGGTTCCTGTTTCCAGTTAATGAAAGCACTCTGTACAGGCATCTGTATATTATAGTCCCTGCATATCTTAATTCCCTCTTCAGTTGGAAGACAGTCATGTATAATTCCATGTCTGTGATCTTTTCTTGGATAATCGTCAAGTGCCGCCTTAAGTGCCCTGCATGCCTGGTCAAATGCTTTATCCCCAATCGCATGCATCTCTATCTGCAGTCCGGCTCTGTTAGCCTTCTTGCAGAAATCAATAACCTTTTCATCATCATAATAAAGTACTCCGTCACCGCCTAAAGAATCAATATATGGTTCATTCATAGCTGCATCGTGTGAACCGAAGCATCCGTCAAGCGCACATTCAAAACACCCGCCTATTCTTGGCAGTTTTCTCTTTAATGCGACATCAACATTCATTGACTGTGGGAATACCCTTACCTGAAATCCATTAGTTAAGGATTTTGCAAATATTTTTTCAAATGTAATATCAAGATTGCCTGTAAACCCCACACCACTTACAGTATGAATACAGCCAATTCCATGAGACGCCTGAAAATCAATGGCACTCTGCATATTCTTAAACAGTTCAATAATAGAAAGTGAATTGGTAATGTAATTAGAACATTCAAAGAATGCCTCCTGATTCATCTCACCTGTATCTTCGTGATAACCTCTCAACTCACTTACTTTCCCCTTCAGCTTATCAAGAAGCTTGCTGTTAATTATGCACGCATGTCCATCATATTTGACAACCATGATTTCCTTATCAGGACATACCTTATCTAATTCTTCCCTGCTTATAAGTCTTCCTTCTTTAACTGAATATGGTGACGCACCAAATGCTATAAGTGTTTTTTTATTACCGCTTGACTGCACGAATTCTTTAACCATCTGTGCAATCTCTTCATTGGACTCTGCATCCATAACATTAAGTCCTGCGTGAAATGTAGAAAATGATGCCATATGCTGATGTGTATCTACGAATGCCGGAACCAGCACCTTCTTTCCAAGTTCAACTGTCTGCACATTCTTATACTGTTCTGGCAGTTCATTACCAACATACACAATTCTTCCTTTATCCTCAACGAGATAACCGGCTACTGTATCATTACTGTCAACTGTAAGAACCTTTCCCTTATAACATATCATAGACATTCACCTTCCCTTTATATCTGCATTTACTGTTCCTGTCCCGGATAATCCTTATAAGAAGAATCTAACTGTACCAACTCATAAAAATTATCTATCTCCATAATATCTGATTTCTCACAAGGTCTTACCTCTACCGCATATCTTTCCTTGCGAAGCACAAGTGGAATAAACTCCCAGAAATAATCATTGCCCTCCGGCTCTTCATTATATACCTGTGCAAAGTCTTCTCTTAATCTTGCACTGTCTTCCTTTGTCCAGTAAGATATTCCATAATAATTAAAGCAATATGTATTACCCTTCTGATAATCTGTTATATGTCCATTATCAAGCTTAAAACTCCAGTCATCAGTCTCCAACGAATAAGAGCCAAGGATATTGCTGCAGTACTGATACTTTGTGATAATAGCCGGATTAGATATATACAGGTCCGCTTCACATAAATAGCACTGGTCAATATGTTCTAATGCTGCCATTGCTGATGATATATTATTGGTTTTATCATATATATCGTTATCAATAAGATTGATAAATGGATACTTCTCCAGAATCTCATCAAATTTTTCTTTCTTATAACCCCTTACAAGAGTTATATCCTTAATTCCTACAGAAACAAGTGCATCAAGTAATGTATCTATAATTCTTACTCCATTAACAGCAACCATTGGCTTTGGTCTGTCTAATGTAACAGGAACCATTCTTGAACCAAATCCTGCTGCCATAATAACCGCTCTCTTTACTCGGTAAGGCTCAAGTGCCTCCAGACCTCTTTCAGTAATCTCCATCTGATCTTCACATCTTTTAATAAGAGCTTCATTTTCTAACTCATCCAGAGCTTTAGATATAGCTGTTCCTGAAATCTTTAATGTATCTGAAAGAGTTCTCATCGGATACTCTTTCTTACCATTCTTTTCAATATATGTAAGTACTTCAAACTGATAACGATTCATATTTCCTCCTTACAGCACCATTGGAATTATATAGATTCCAAGTGCAATGCATGTAACAATAATTGTGCATACCTTCCATATGGTGTACTGTCTGTCCATCTTAACCTTAGTCTGCTCATCCGGCTCTTCTATAACGCCAATCTCTTCCTCAATTGTTGGCATAACACATTCTTTTCTGTGAGAATATGCAAAATAGAATATTACACATAATACTGTTATGATTCCTGATGTAATAAGTGCTGCCTTATCCGCAAATATTAACATGAAGCAATACACAACAATTGTAAATATACATCCAATAACTCCAAGAGGAGCCTTATAAGGTCTCTTCATATCAGGATACTTCTTCTTAAGCCCCATATATGAAAGACAGCCTATCATATAACATATAGCAAGTGATATAAGCGATACTGATGCTATGTAATTAATTGAACCTGTTGCAATAAGTATAAAATTGATAACACCAACCACAATAACAGCAACATATGGTGTCTTGAACTTCGGATGAATCTTTCCAAGGAATTTTGGTAATGCGCCATCTTCTGCCATTGTATAAATGTATCTTGCAGGTGCAGCAATTCCCGGATTAATAGTAGATAAATCTTTAAGAGCTTGATTGAAATTATTCCAAATATTAATATTTCCATAACCCATATCTCGAATTTTTTCGGGAGTATATCCTGTCATGGCATAAAGCATACCTATTTTTGAACTAATATTATCAGCACCAGTACCAGTTGTAATTTTGATATTAAAAGGATATTCTTTATAAATACAATCATACCAATATCTTGGAGGCGCTTTTTTGATTTCAGGAATATATTTTTTAATAAAATCAAACACCATATCTTCAGATATAGCAGAATTAAGTCTGCCATCGGCATTTTTATTATATAAATTTAATTCACTAAAATCGAGTTTCTCAATTTTTCCTTTAAATTCGTTAAAAATTTGATCCATCAGTTAATCCTCGCTACTCCAATAATATTGCTTCCTTTAATAACCATTACA
>OLZZ01001161.1_pt1 | contig 10142 bp, 8 predicted proteins | sample 1673571 | NCBI WGS metagenome assembly OLZZ01 (sample SAMEA103958115, study PRJEB25191) | human gut metagenome | biome: human-associated habitat [ENVO:00009003]; feature: intestine environment [ENVO:2100002]; material: feces | place: Germany | collected 2013/2015 | reverse complement strand
CCTTGTCACCGGCGATACCGGTGCCGGCAAGACCACCCTGTTCGACGCCATCACCTACGCCCTGTACGACCACTCCAGCGGCGGTGTGCGGGAGGGTGCCATGCTGCGCAGCCAATATGCCGACCCCAAAACGCCCACCTTTGTGGAACTGGAATTTGAGGTGAACGGTGCCCGCTATACCGTGCGGCGCAACCCGGAATACACCCGGCCCAAGGTCCGGGGCCAAGGCACTACCACCGAAAAGGCCGATGCCGTCCTGACCTACGCCGACGGGCGTCCGCCCGTCACCAAGGCCAAAGAGGTCACTGCCGCCGTGCAGGAGATCATCGGGCTGGATTACAGCCAGTTCTGCCAGATCGCCATGATCGCGCAGGGGCAGTTCACCCGGCTGCTCAACGCCACCACTGAGGAGCGGAGCAAGATCTTCCGGAAGCTGTTCCGCACCCAGCGCTATCAGAAACTGCAGGATGCGCTGGCCGAGGAAAACTCCGCCCTCACAGCCCGACGCGCCGCCCTGAACGCAAAGCTGGACGCAGTGCTTGCGGGCATCTCGTATGATGCCGCAGACCCGGAGGCTGAAGTGCTGGGGGCGCTCTCGGCGCAGATGCCGCCGGATGCAGTGGCCACCCTGCTGAAGGGGCTGACCGCCCGGCAGGAAGCCGCCGCCGCACAGGCCACAGACGCTCTGGCTGCGCTGGACAGTCAATTGAGCACGTTACAGACCACGCTGGGCGCGGCAGACCGCTTCCTGGCCTACTACGGCCAGATGCTGGACCTGCTGCGGCAGACGCTGGGCAATGACTGCGTTATCTACGTCCAGTCCATCCCGCCGGTGCGCCCGGCTGCTGCGGCGGAAAAGCCCGGCCTTGCGTCGGACGTCATCCGCTCGGTCAATGAGCAGCTGGCCCTGCTGGCAGCGGACAAGGGCTGCGTTTACCTCGACCTGTGGGAGACCTTCGCCGACGGCGAGGGCAACCTGAAAGAGGTGCTGGCCGCCAGCGAAACGGGCTTGAAGGGCGTGGCCGAGACGGAATTCATCCTGACCACCCTGAAGGCGCTGGGCCTGAAGAATGAAATCGAACTGGACCTGACGTTGGCTCGTGGTCTGAACTACTACACGGGCGCCATCTTCGAAGTGAAGGCGCTCGACGTACAGATAGGAAGCATCACCGGCGGCGGACGATATGACAACTTGACAGGTGTCTTTGGCATGGCAGGTGTCAGCGGTGTGGGCATCTTATTTGGTGCCGACCGTATCTTCGATGTACTTAACCAGCTCGACCTCTATCCGAAGGAAGCCGTGAACGGCACGCAGCTGCTCTTCATCAATTTCGGTGAAAAGGAAGCGGCTTTCTCCATGCAAGTCCTGGCACAAGTCCGTGAGGCAGGCATACGCGCCGAAATTTTCCCCGACGCCAGCAAGATGAAGAAGCAGATGAGTTATGCCAACGCCAAGGGCATTCCTTTTGTGGCACTGGTAGGCGAGAATGAGATGAACGAGGGTAAGGTGACACTGAAAAACATGGAAAGCGGCGAGCAATGTCTGCTCACCCCTGCCGAACTGGTGTCGGCCATACGCAAATGAGCGGTAAAAAAACAAAATACTATTAAAAAGGAGCGGATTCCGCTCCTTTTTTCGTATATTTGTATCGGGCGTGAAATAAAAATGTAACGTAGTGGCGCTACTTTTGCACCGTTGCATTACATAAAGAAGAAGGAGGTAAAATATGGTTTCCATTCCGTTGAACGAAGAAAACAAACACAATTTGTTGATCGGTGTAATTATGGTTATTTTGGCTGTCCTGTTCCTATTATATATGGGCAGCTCGATGGTGAGGTCCACCAAGGCTTTTTGGGAAGAAGGTAACATAGAACGTCTGCTCGAATAAGGGCAGGCGTTTTTTTGTTTTCGGACAAATTGGACGTATTGCGACATTTTGGCAGTTTCTTTCTGCCAAAATAAGTTTGGCACGCTTTTCGTATATTCTTTTTCGCTTGCGCTAAGCAGGCAGAAAAAAGAAAATAAAGTATAACATATAAAACGAAAAGTGACTATGAACATTAAACCATTGGCAGACAGAGTTCTGATACTCCCTGCACCCGCAGAAGAAAAGACAATCGGCGGTATCATCATTCCTGATACAGCAAAGGAGAAACCTTTGAAAGGTGAAGTGATAGCAGCCGGAAACGGTACGAAGGACGAAGAAATGGTGCTGAAAGCAGGCGACCACGTACTCTATGGCAAGTATGCCGGCACGGAAATCGAACTCGACGGTACCAAATATCTGATCATGCGTCAGAGCGATGTACTCGCCGTACTGGGATAAAAACTTTCAAATTTCAATTTTCAACTTTTAATTAGACGAAATCATGGCTAAAGAAATTTTGTTCAATATAGATGCCCGCGACCAACTGAAGAAGGGTATCGACACACTGGCTAACGCAGTAAAAGTAACTCTGGGCCCGAAAGGCCGTAACGTTATCATCGAGAAGAAGTTCGGTGCTCCCCACATCACGAAGGACGGTGTGACCGTTGCCAAGGAAGTGGAGCTGGCCGACGCTTATCAGAACACTGGCGCACAGCTGGTTAAGGAAGTCGCTTCGAAGACAGGAGACGACGCAGGTGACGGTACAACAACTGCTACCGTACTGGCTCAGGCTATCGTAGCCGAAGGCTTGAAGAACGTAACGGCTGGTGCCAGCCCGATGGACATCAAGCGTGGTATCGACAAGGCCGTTGCCAAGGTGGTTGAATCCATCAAGTCTCAGTCAGAGATGGTAGGCGACAACTACGACAAGATCGAACAGGTAGGTACCGTATCTGCCAACAACGATCCGGTTATCGGTAAGCTCATTGCCGACGCCATGCGTAAGGTTTCCAAGGACGGTGTCATCACCATCGAGGAAGCTAAGGGTACGGATACGACCATCGGCGTGGTAGAAGGTATGCAGTTCGACCGCGGTTATCTGTCGGCTTACTTCGTAACCAATACCGAGAAGATGGAATGTGAGATGGAGAAACCTTACATCCTGATCTACGACAAGAAGATTTCCAATCTGAAAGATTTCTTGCCTATCCTCGAACCCGCCGTACAGACTGGTCGTCCTCTGTTGGTCATCGCAGAAGATGTAGATAGCGAAGCATTGACTACCCTGGTAGTGAATCGTCTGCGCAGCCAGCTGAAGATCTGTGCTGTGAAGGCTCCGGGCTTTGGCGACCGTCGTAAGGAAATGCTGGAAGATATTGCCGTACTGACCGGTGGTGTAGTGATCAGCGAAGAGAAGGGCTTGAAACTGGAACAGGCTACGATCGAAATGCTGGGTACTGCCGAGAAGGTTACTATTACGAAGGACAATACGACCATCGTAAACGGTGCCGGCGACAAGGAGAACATCAAAGAGCGTTGCGAGCAGATCAAGGCTCAGATTGCCGCTACAAAGAGCGATTACGACCGTGAGAAGCTTCAGGAACGTCTGGCCAAGTTGTCAGGTGGTGTAGCTGTGCTTTACGTAGGTGCTGCTTCCGAAGTTGAAATGAAGGAAAAGAAAGACCGTGTAGACGACGCTTTGCGTGCAACGCGTGCCGCTATCGAAGAAGGTATCGTCCCGGGTGGTGGCGTGGCTTACATCCGTGCCCTCGAGTCACTCGAAGGTCTGGAAGGCGACAATGCCGACGAAACAACCGGTATCCACATCATCAAGCGTGCCATCGAAGAGCCGCTCCGTCAGATCTGCGCCAACGCAGGCAAGGAAGGCGCTGTGGTTGTTCAGAAGGTTCGCGAAGGCAAAGGCGACTTCGGCTACAACGCACGTACCGACGTGTACGAGAACCTGCATGCAGCAGGCGTGGTAGACCCCGCCAAGGTTACTCGTGTAGCGCTGGAGAACGCCGCTTCTATCGCAGGCATGTTCCTGACAACGGAATGTGTCATCGTCGAGAAGAAGGAAGACAAGCCCGAAATGCCGATGAACCCCGGTATGGGTGGCATGGGCGGCATGATGTAATCGGCCGATTTCCCCTGATACATTAAACATATAAGCAGCCACGGTGTCTTGTCAGAGAGATACCGCGGCTTTTATTATATGAACCATTAACCATTTTAACCATCAATCATTAACTATGGCTTTTATCGATTATTACCAAGTATTGGGTGTGGACAAAAGTGCCTCGCAGGATGACATCAAGAAGGCCTACCGTAAGCTGGCGCGCAAGTTCCATCCCGACCTGAACCCCAATGACCCTACGGCCAAGGAGAAGTTTCAGGCCATCAACGAGGCAAACGAGGTTCTGAGCGACCCGGAGAAGCGTAAGAAGTACGACGAGTATGGCGAACACTGGAAGCATGCCGACGAGTTCGAGGCACAGAAGCAGGCCCGTCAGCAGGCAGGGGGCTTCGGAGGTTTCGGCGCTGGAGCGCAGGGTTTCCACACGGACGGTAACGGCACCTACTGGTATTCGTCCGACGGACAGGAGTTTACGGGCAGCAATGCAGGCGGATTTTCCGACTTCTTCGAGGAACTCTTCGGCCATCGCGGACGGAGCGGGCGGAGTGCTCAGGGAGGTTTTCGCGGCCAGGACTATCAGGCTGAACTGAACCTGACGCTTCGTGAGGCTGCGCAAACTCATAAACAGGTGCTCAGCGTGGGCGACAAGCAGGTGCGTATCACCATTCCTGCCGGTGTGGCTAATGGCCAAGTCATCAAGCTGAAAGGCTATGGAGCTCCGGGCGTGAACGGAGGTCCTGCGGGCGATCTCTACATCACGTTTGTCATTGCCGACGATCCTGTCTTTAAGCGGTTGGGCGACGATCTGTATGTCGATGTCAATACCGACCTCTACACGGCCCTGCTGGGTGGCGAACAGTTGGTAAATACTTTGGACGGACAAGTGAAACTGAAAGTAAAGCCAGGCACGCAGAGCGGTACCAAAGTACGTCTTAAGGGCAAGGGATTCCCTGTTTACAAGCAGGAAGGCGTGCAGGGCGACCTGATTGTGACCTATCACGTCCAGTTGCCCACCAACCTGACAGAGGAACAGAAAGACATGTTCCGTAAAATTCAGCGTATGAACTAACTAAAAAAATGAACCGTTATGCAGAATGAATTGATTGTTGTCAGCGATTATTGCGACAAATGTCATATAGAGCCGTCGTTCATCGACCTCCTGCAGGAAAATGGACTGGTCGACATCTTGTTCGATGAAGGCCGTCCCTGTCTCACTTTCTCCCAGTTGCCCGACGTGGAGCGTTACAGCCGTATGTACTACGACCTCTCTATCAATATGGAGGGTATTGATGCCATCCATCACCTGCTGGAGCGTATGGACGAGATGCAACGCGAGATACGCGACCTGCGTACCCGTTTGCGGATGTATGGAGATGTGTTTTGAGGTTTCCCGCAATGGCCTGAACGAAGCGGAAAAGATTGTTTGGCTTATCGATAAATTTGACTATCTTTGTAGCCAATAATGAAAACTTCTAAATAATGTAATCATGATGAAAAAAACAATCCTCGTTGCCGCATTGGCATTGCTGGCCTTCGACATGTCGGCCAAGAAGAAGACTGAGCCCAAAGAAGAAGGCTTCGTTTTCACTACCGTAAAGGAAAACCCCATCACCAGCATCAAGAACCAAAATCGTTCGAGCACGTGCTGGAGCTTCTCCAGCCTCGGCTTCTTGGAGAGTGAATTGCTGCGCTTGGGTAAAGGTACTTACGACCTGTCCGAAATGTTCGTTGTACATCACACCATGGTAGACCGTGCCGTTAACTACGTGCGCTATCACGGTGATGCTCCCTTCTCGCCGGGCGGAAGCTTCTATGACATCATGTATTGTATGAAGAATTATGGCCTTGTGCCGCAGGAAGCCATGCCGGGTATCATGTACGGCGATTCACTGCCTGTACACAACGAACTGGATGCCGTTGCCGGCGCCTATGTAAAAGCCATCGGCAAGGGCAACTTCAGCAAGCTGACCCCCGTATGGAAGAACGGTATCAGTGCTATCTACGACACTTATCTGGGCAAATGTCCCGAGAAGTTCACTTATATGGGTACGGAGTACACACCGAAGAGCTTTGCCGCCAGTCTGGGCATCAATCCTGATGACTACGTGTCACTGACTTCGTACACACATCACCCGTTCTACACCCAGTTTGCCATCGAGATTCAGGACAACTGGCGCAACGGCTTGTCCTACAACCTGCCTATCGACGAACTGATGGCCGTTATGGACAATGCCATTCGCACAGGTTATACTTTTGCATGGGGTAGCGATGTGAGCGAACAGGGATTTACCCGTGATGGTATCGCTGTTATGCCCGATGCAGCTCGTGGTGCCGAACTGACTGGCTCTGACATGGCTCGCTGGACAGGTATGACTGCTACGGACAAGCGCAAGGAACTGACTTCTCGTCCTCTGCCTGAAGTAGAAGTAACGCAGGAAATGCGTCAAGTTGCTTTCGATAACTGGGAAACAACAGATGATCATGGTATGGTTATCTATGGTATTGCCAAAGATCAGACCGGTAAAGAATATTTCATGGTTAAGAACTCTTGGGGATTGAGCGGTAAATACAAAGGTATTTGGTATGCATCCAAAGCTTTCGTTGCTTATAAGACGATGAACATCCTGGTACATAAAGATGCCGTACCTGCTGAGATCAAGGCCAAGCTGGGTATTAAATAAGAGAATAGAAACAAATCCTAATGTGAAGGGTATCCAATGTTTTTTGGATGCCCTTTATTTTTTTCGATGTTTTTCACTACATTTGTCTGCTACAAAATGTATTTATGGAAGAAGCACTCATTAAAAAGCATCTGAAACAAGGGGACGAAAGGGCATTCAAATACCTTTACGAGCAACATTATGCACTTCTTTGCCGTTTTGCTGCTCAGCTGACCAATGATATTTCCCTTGCCGAAGAGATGGTAGACGATGTGATCTTCTATTTGTGGGAACACCACTGGTATTGGGAGATAACCAACGCACCTCCGGCGAAAGCCGTACACGTAGCAGCCTCGATTTGCCCGGACATCAGGAACAGTTGCTCGAAGCAGTCGTAAAGACAGGAAAGCCTGTTGTGTTGGTTCTCATCTGGGGACGCCCCACAACCATTAATTTTGCTGACCGTTATTGCAAAGGAATTTTGGCTGCTGGATATCCAGGTGCACAAGGCGGACTGGCCATTGCAGAAGCATTGAAGGGAGACTATAATCCTGGAGGCAAACTTACCGGTACTTGGCCCAAAACCGTCGGACAACTTCCGATGAATATACCGACCAAGCCCAATGCCAACTGGGAACCGATGAAATACCGTTCTCGTCCGAGCGGAAGATGATGTCCGTCGCGATAAGAGACGGGGACAAAATAATAACGGTCGCAAAGGGCGCGCCCGATGTGCTGATAAAAAAGTGTTCCGATATAATATTAAACGGAACGAAAAGCCCGCTGACTTCGGCTCGGCGTGAAAAAATACTGAGTCTCAACGCTTCTCTCGCCGAGCGGGCATTAAGAGTTATCGCCGTCGCCACGGGCGAGACAAACGGGGGGAAAATAAGCGAGACGGGGCTGACATTCTGCGGGCTTATCGGCATGGAGGATCCGCCGCGCGAAGAGGCATATGAGGCGGTCAAAACCTGCCGCCGCGCGGGAATAACGCCTGTTATGATAACCGGCGACCATGCGGGCACCGCCTGCGCCACGGCGAAAAAACTCGGCATACTCTCGCGCTCCGGCGAATGTCTGACGGGTGCGCAGATAGACAAAATGGGCGAGAACGAATTCGCGCGCGCCGTGCGCTCCTGCCGCGTATATGCGCGTGTGACGCCGGAGCACAAAGTCCGGATAGTTAAAGCTCTGCGCGCCCACGGCGAGGTTGTTGCGATGACGGGCGACGGGGTCAACGACGCGCCCGCATTAAAGGCCGCCGATATCGGCTGCGCCATGGGCAAGGGCGGCACGCAGGTGGCGCAGAACGTCGCCGACATGATTCTGACCGACGACAATTTTGCGACAATAGTCAAAGCCGTCGCCCAGGGGCGTGGAATATATGACAACATCCGCCGCGCCATACACTATCTGCTCGGCTGCAACATCGGCGAGATACTCTGCGTCTTTGCCGCCACTCTCTTCGGCATGCCCGCGCCGCTCCTGCCGATACAGCTTTTGTGGATAAATCTCGTCACAGACTCCCTGCCCGCGCTCGCGCTCGGCGCGGAGAGGCTCGACAGCCGCATCATGCAGCGTCCCCCGCGCGACAGCTCAAAGAGCTTTTTCGCCGACCGCACGGGGCTCGACATAGCCCTCGAGGGAATGTTGATAGGCGCGCTGAGTCTGTTTGCGTTCGTCGCGGGCAACTCGCTCTTTAAAAATTCCTGCGTCGAGCTTGGACGCACCATGGCGTTTGCGGCGCAGAGCCTCTGCGAGATAGCTCATTCGTTCAATATGCGCTCGCGCCGCTCGGTTTTCAGCATCGGTATTTTTTCAAACAGAAAGCTCACTATTTGCGCCGCCCTCTGCGCCGCGCTCCAGCTCATTGTTATGACCGTCCCGCCGCTGCGGGTGCTGTTCGATGTGTCCGTGCTCAATATATATGAGTGGCTGACCGTCGCCGCCCTCGCCCTCGCACCGATAGCGTTTTCCGAACTCGGCAAAGCGGTTGGAGGGAAGAGGGAGGAATGATTTGCATGACCTGACAACCACCAACTTATCGCAAATTATAAAAACAGCCCCGGAAAACTCCGGGGCTTATTATATGTATCACTGTGTCAATCCGAGCTTCTTTGCCATCTCGGCGGTCTTGAGTTCGAGCAGTTTGGAGACTCCGTCCTCCTGCATCGTGACTCCGTAGAGGACATCGGCTTCTTCCATCGTGCCGCGTCTGTGCGTGATGAGGATGAACTGTGTGTTCTTCGTCATGCGGCGAGCATACTGCGCGTAGCGCGTGACGTTGACATCATCAAGCGCCGCCTCGACCTCGTCGAAGAAGCAGAACGGCGCGGGAGTGACCTTGAGGATGGAGAACAGCAGCGCGATTGCCGCAAGTCCCTTTTCGCCGCCCGAGAGCAGGTCGATGTTCTGAACATTCTTGCCCGGGGGCTGAACCTTTATCTCAATGGCACATTCGAGCACGTCGAGCGGATTCTCAAGAATAAGCTCCGCCTTGCCGCCGCCGAACAGCTCCGAGAACGTCTGACCGAAGATAGTGTTTATGCGGTCGAACTGCTCCCTGAACCGCTCCGACATTTTGCCGGTCAGGTCGCCTATGAGCGTGAGCAGCTCCGCGCGGGAGCTTTCGACATCGTCTATCTGAGTTTTCATGAACTCGTAGCGCTCGGAGACCTCTTTGTATTCCTCGATAGCGCCGACATTGACATTGCCGAGGGCTCTTATCTTGTTCTTTATATCATTGAGATCGCGCTGCGCTTTCTGCGGATCTTCGATAATTATTCCGAGTTCCTCCGCCTCGCGGCGAGTGAGCTGATATTCGTCATAGAGCTTGTTCTGTGCATTTTCGAGCTCGCGCTGCATCGAGTCGCGGCGCTCTTCGAGCCTTGCCCGCTCGCCGGACAGCCTCTCGCGCCTGTCGCTGACCGAGCGCTCCTGGGCGCGAAGTTTGGTGCTCTCGCCCTCGACTCCGCTTCGCTTCTGAGCGAGCGAGGATATCTCGTCTTTCTTCTGCTGAGCCTCGGCGCGAAGCGATGCCGCCTCGCCTTTGAGCTGTTCTATAAGCTCGTTCGTTGCGGTCATCTGCTCGGTTATGGAGTCGACCTCCGATTTAAGCTCATCAGCATGACCCTCATGGGAGCTTCTGCGGCGTTTGAGCGTTTCGATAACTTCCTCTCGCGCCTGAATATCCTTTTTGAACGCAAGGATGCTGAGGTTGATGCTGCTCTCTTTGTCCGCGTTCTGTTCGCGGGTGCTGAGCAGTTCATCGCGGCGCGATTCGATTTCGGTTATCTTTTCATTAACAGAGTCGAGCTGAGAGGTAAATTCATCTATCTTCTTCTGCGCCTGAGTCTGAATTTCTTCGAGCTTTGCGGTGCGCTCTGCGGAGCTACGCTTCTCCGCTTCGAGGTCATTGAGCGCCGACTCGGCAGTCTCAATTTTGTCGTCTATCATGCGCAGTTCGCCCTCGCGGCG
>OLZZ01001159.1_pt1 | contig 10156 bp, 7 predicted proteins | sample 1673571 | NCBI WGS metagenome assembly OLZZ01 (sample SAMEA103958115, study PRJEB25191) | human gut metagenome | biome: human-associated habitat [ENVO:00009003]; feature: intestine environment [ENVO:2100002]; material: feces | place: Germany | collected 2013/2015 | reverse complement strand
ATCGTCCGTACCGTAGTCCTCGCGATGGGCGAGCCAGTAGAGAAATTCGTCGGGGTCGAGGTCGAGATGCGTCGTGACCTGCGAGAGCTTGTAGAAGCCCGCGCGGTCGTTCGCCTTGAGCACGTCGATGAGGTAGGCGATGAGGTTTTCGTCGAGCATCAGGCAGTCGCAGAACACCTCGAAGGCGTGCTTGCCCGCGTCGGGATCGGGGGCCGGCTCGTCCGCCTCCCCGGCGGGAGCGGGCGGCTCCTCCGGCTGCGGTGCGCCGCCGAGCGCCATGCGCGCGAAGAGCGCGCGGGCGAAGTCCTCCTCATGGAAGCCGTCGAGCAGGCCGTCCGGCAGGACATCGCCTCCATCGCCGAAAAGCGTCAGCTGGCGTATGACATCGAGCCTGTCAGCAAAGAAGAGCCTGCGCGCATGGACGCGGCGCTCGTCGGACTGCTCGAGGACACAGCCAAAGAGCTCGCCTTTCCCTATCGCCGGATGATGAGCGGCGCCGGTCATGACAGCATGCACTGGGCCGACTACGCACCGACGGCCATGATCTTCATCCCGTGCCGCGCAGGCATCAGCCACAATCCAGCAGAGCACGCCGAACTCGCGGACATCGTGCGCGGCACCGAGCTGCTCTCCGCCGCCGTAGAGGTGGTGCTGGAGACGGGTCAGGCCTCCGTGTCCATGCTCCAGCGCCGTCTGAAGCTGGGCTATGCCCGCGCGGCCCGCATCATGGACGAGATGGAAGAAAAAGGCATCATCGGCCCCTACGAGGGCGCCAAGCCCCGCGCTGTCCTCATCAGCCGCCAGCAGTGGCTGGAAATGCAGATGAACCAACCGGAGGAATAATAAAGGAGCATTATGGAACATTCTACTCCCCAGATCTACACCGAATTTCTTCCCATCAGCCGGGCGGACATGGAAGCCCGGGGCTGGGAGCAGCTGGACTTTGTGGTGGTGGGCGGCGACGCCTATGTGGACCACCCCAGCTTTGGCACCGCCATCATCAGCCGTCTGCTGGAAGCCGAGGGCTATAAGATCGGCGTGCTGGCCCAGCCCCGCTACACCGACTGCGAGGACTTCAAGCGGTTCGGCAAGCCCAAGTACGGCTTTTTCATCGGCGGCGGCAACGTGGACAGCATGGTCAGCCACTATTCCGTGGCAAAGATCCCCCGCGCCGAGGACGAATACTCCCCCGGCGGCAAGGGCGGCGCACGCCCGGACCGCAGCGCCACTGTGTACACCCGCCTTGCCAAGCAGGCCTATCCCGACCTGCCGGTGATCCTGGGCGGTCTGGAAGCGTCCCTGCGCCGCTTTGCCCACTACGATTACTGGCTGGACACCGTGCTGCCCAGCATTGCCGAGGACTCCGGCGCGGACATCATCAGCTTTGGCATGGGCGAACACCAGACCGTGGAGATCGCCCGCCGCCTTGCCGCCGGGGAACCGGTGGAGACCATCACGGATGTGGACGGCACCTGTTACATGACCGACTTCGACCATCTGCCCGAGCGCTACGTGGAGTGCGCAGGCTTTAAAAAGGTGGCGTCGGATAAGACGGCGTATGCCAAGGCCTGCCGCATCCAGATGGACAATCAGGACGTGGTCAGCGGCCAGATCATCGTGCAGAAGCAGAGCGAGAAGTATCTGGTGCAGAACATCCCCGCAAAGCCGCTGGTGCGCGGGGAGCTGGACAAGGTCTATGCCCTGCCCTACACCCGTCGGTATCACCCCATCTACGAGAGCATGGGCGGCGTGCCCGCCATCCGGGAGGTGCAGTTCTCCATCATCCAGAACCGCGGCTGCTTCGGCGGCTGCAACTTCTGCGCCATCCAGCTGCATCAGGGCCGCCGTGTCACCAGCCGCAGCGCGGACAGCATCGTGGCAGAAGCGGAGCGCATGACCCACGAGCCGGATTTCAAGGGCTACATCCACGATGTGGGCGGCCCCACCGCAAACTTCCGCTTTCCCTCCTGCCGGGAGCAGATGCTGCGGGGCATGTGCACCGGCGGCAAGCACTGTCTTGCCCCCACCACCTGCTCCCACATGATCGTGGACCACAGCGACTACCTGAAGATCCTGCGCCGGGTGCGGGAGCTGCCGGGCGTGAAAAAGGTGTTCATCCGCAGCGGCATCCGGTTCGACTACCTGATGGCAGACCCGGACGACACCTTCTTCAAGGAGCTGGTGGAGTACCATGTGTCCGGCCAGCTGAAGGTGGCTCCGGAGCACTGTGCCCCCAACACGCTGGCCTACATGGGCAAGCCGCCCATCGAGACCTTCAACAAGTTCAAGGATAAGTTCTATGAGCTCAGCAAAAAGGCGGGCAAAAAGCAGTATCTCGTGCCCTATCTGATGTCCAGCCACCCGGGCAGCACCCTCAAGGATGCGGTCTATCTGGCGGAATATCTTTATAAGAACCACATGCGCCCGGAGCAGGTGCAGGACTTCTACCCCACCCCCGGCACCGTGAGCACCTGCATGTTCTACACCGGTCTGGACCCCTACACCCTGAAGCCGGTGTTCGTGGAAAAGACCCCTGAGGGCAAAGCACTGCAGCGGGCGCTGCTGCAGTACTACGAGCCCCGCAACGCCGAGAAGGTGGTCAAGGCGCTGAAGATGACCCACCGGGAGGACCTGATCCCCCTGCTGGTGCCCGCCGCAGGCCGCCGCGCCATGCAGCGCTCTGCCCGCCGGGCCGAAGCCGCCGACGTGACCATCCACAATGACGGCACCTATACGGTGCGCCCGAACCAGAAGGGCCATAACGGCAAGCCTGCCCACGGCCAGAGCCGTGCCGCTGCACCGGCAGGCCGTGCGCCCAGCCCCGGCGCACGCTTTGCGCCCCATTCGGCACCTGCGCACAAGCCCAAAAACGATCAACAGAAAGAGAACGCAACGTGGAAAACTGGAAAGAAGAAAAAGTAAACGCGCCTAAGAAAGGCCTGTGGCAGCGCCTTGCTGCGCTGGCCGCTGCCGCCGCGCTGGTACTGAGCCTTGCAGGCTGCAGCGGGCTGCCATCCGTTCCGGGCGGAAGCGCCGATGTGGTGCCGAACCCGTCCTCTGCCGCTGCGGCGGTGGACACGGTGGATGCACCGCTGGAGGTGCATTTTATCGATGTCGGTCAGGCGCTGAGCGTGCTGGTGGAGTGTGACGGACAGTTCATGCTCTACGACGGCGGCAATGTGGACGACGGCAGTCTGGTGGTGTCCTACCTGCAGAGTCAGGGGGTGGAGCAGCTGGAATATGTGTTCTGCTCCCACGCGCACGAGGATCATGTAGGCGGCTTGGCTGCCGCACTGGCCTACTTCCCGGCGTACCATGTGTACAGCCCGGTGGCCGATGCCTCCACCAAGTGCTTTCAGGATTTTGTCAAGTACACCCAGCAGCAGGGCCTGCAGGTGGAAGTGCCCGCCGTGGGCACCATGTGGCCGCTGGGCGGCGCTACCGTGACCATGCTTGGCCCGGTGGCACAGTACAGCGACACCAACGATACCTCCCTCGTGCTGCGCATCGACTACGGCTCCACCAGCTTCCTGCTGACCGGCGACATGGAAAAGACGGCGGAGACCGACCTTGTGAACAGCGGTGCCAACCTCAGGGCCGATGTTCTGCAGGTGGGCCACCACGGTTCCAGCACCTCCACCAGCTACCTCTTCCTGAATGCGGTGCTGCCGGAAATGGGCGTCATCTCCTGCGGTGTGAACAACAAGTACGGCCACCCCCACGAGGAGACCCTGAGCATCCTGCGGGACGCCGGGGTGGATGTCTACCGCACCGACCTGCAGGGCACCATCACCATTGGTTCCGACGGCCAGAACTACACCGTAGGCACCGAGCACTTTGCGGCAGATTCCGCGCTGAATCCCACCGACCCGGCGGCGTCCAGCACAGCCCAGCAGACCTACATCGGCAATGTGAACAGCAAAAAGTTCCATCTGCCCAGCTGCCCGAACCTGCCGGCAGAGAAGAATCAGGTCCTGTTCTCCAGCTACGAGGAGGCCGTGGAAGCAGGCTATACGCCCTGCTCCAGCTGCATCAAATAAACTCGTCCGATCTGACGAGACAAAGAAAAACCCACGGAAAGACGAATTTTGCAACGTCAGACCGTGGGTTTTATTCATATCGGAGTGGCGAGACTCGAACTCGCGGCCTCCTGCTCCCAAAGCAGGCGCGCTACCAACTGCGCAACACCCCGGCATCCGGCGGCACTGCTGCACCGCCGGGATATAGTATATCGTTTTTTGGGCCGTTCGTCAATACGGCATTGTGCACCAATGGGGCAAAAACGGGCAGATCCTGCGCCTTCCCTTAATTAAAGGAGCGGAAGCCCTTGCCGATGATCTCGCTGGAGTTGACGATGGTGATAAAGCTCCGGGGATCGTTCTCGCGCAGGAAGTTGCGCAGCTGCAGTGCCTGACGGCGGGTCAGCACCGTGACAAGAACGCTGAGCTCGTGGTGGGTGTAGGCACCGTAGGCCTTTTCCACGGTAGCAGAGCGATTCATTTCCTTGATGATGAAGTCCAGAATGGGCTGCGGGTTGGCCGTCACGATGGTGCACACCTTGCGCAGGCGGATGTTCTCGATGGCACCATCCACCACAAAGCTCTTGCCGATCAGGCCGAGGATACAGTACAGGCCGGTGCCCATGCCAAACCGCCATGCCGCCGCCAGCACGATGAGGATATCGCTGACCATCAGGGCCTTGCCGATCTCCATAGAGGTATATTTTGCCAGGATCAGGGCCACAATATCCGTACCGCCGGTGGATGCGCCAATGTCGAATACGATGGCCGCACCAAGCGCCGGCAGGAACACTGCGAACACCAGATCCAGCATAGCGTCGCCGCTCATGGAAACGTTGACGGGATAGAGCCACTCGCACACCGACACGAAAAAGGACAGCGCAAAGGAAGAATAGATCGTCCAGCCCATGGTCTTGATGCCCAGAAAGACGAAGCCCAGCACTACCAGGATCAGGTTGATGATCCACATGAAGCCGCCCACGTTGATCCGGGGGAACAGGTCTGCCAGCAGAATGGACAGGCCCGAGGTGCCGCCAAATGCAAAATGGTTGGGGTTTTTAAAGTATACGATGCCGACCGCAGTCAGGATCAGGCCAAGGTTCAGCTCACAAAAGAAATTTAAATTCTTCAGCATATTTTTCCAGCTGAACGCTTCTTTTAAACTGTTCATGGGGTTCCTCCTATTTTAAACACGGCAAAATCTGCCTTACACCATGCAAAAATATACTCCCCTTCTCTGCCGGTGTCAAGGGATAGAACAAAAGTTGTGGAAAATAGGTATTTCTTTCTCCATGGGAAGCCTTTTATCGCTTTCTCTTGAAGAAATCGGCAGAATAGTGTATTATATAGTATTATGGAATATGTAGGCACTTTGTGCCTTTGACAGGGGGAAAACATATGGCAGATAAAAACTTTCTGACCGACATCATCGACGCCGATCTGGCCGAGGGCAAGATCAGCGAGATCCATACCCGCTTCCCGCCGGAGCCGAACGGCTACCTGCACATCGGCAGCGCCAAGGCCATCTACATCAACTGGTCCATCGCCAACCAGTACGGCGGCAAGTTCAACCTGCGTCTGGACGACACCAACCCCGCCCGCGAGGGTGAGGAGTACGTCAACAGCATCATCGAGGATCTGCACTGGCTGGGTGCCGACCCCAACGGCGGCATCTTCTACGGCAGCGACTACTTTGATAAATGCTACGAGTATGCCGAAAAGCTCATCATGGAGGGCAAGGCCTACGTGGACGACCTGACCCGCGACGAAATGCGCGAGTACCGCGGTGCTGACGCCGGCAAGCCCAGCCGTCCTTCTCCGTGGCGTGACCGCACCCCGGAAGAGAACCTGGATCTGTTCCGCCGGATGCGTGCCGGTGAGTTCCAGGAGGGCGAAAAGACCCTGCGTGCCAAGATCGATCTGGCCAGCCCCAACATGAATATGCGCGACCCGGCCATCTACCGCATCAAGTACGCCGAGCATCACCGTCAGGGCAGCAAGTGGTGCATCTACCCGATGTACGACTTCGCACACCCCATTCAGGACGCCATTGAGGGCATCACCCACAGCATGTGCAGTCTGGAGTTCGAGAACCACCGCCCGCTGTACAACTGGGTCATCGAGAACATCTTCGGGACCGAGTTCCCCAAGCAGCGCGAGTTCGCCCGCCTGAACATGACCAACACCGTCATGAGCAAGCGCTACCTGCGTGAGCTGGTGGAAATGGGCATCGTGGACGGCTGGGACGACCCCCGTATGCCCACCCTGTGCGGCCTGCGCCGCCGCGGCTACACCCCCACCTCCATCTTCACCTTCGTGCGGGAGGCCGGTATCTCCAAGTCCGACAACCTCATCGACATGCGCCAGCTGGAAGCCTGCATCCGCAGTGAGCTGGACCTGACCGCACAGCGCCGCATTGCCGTGCTGGACCCCGTAAAGCTGATCGTGGACAACTACCCGGAGGACAAGACCGAGTACTTTGATGTGGCCAACAACCCCAACCGCGAGGCCAACGACACCACCACCCGCAAGGTGGCCTTCACCCGCGAGCTGTGGATCGAGAACGAGGACTTTGCCGAGGTCCCGCCTCCGAAGTTCAAGCGCCTGACCGTGGGCGGTGAGGTGCGTCTGATGGGCGCATACATCGTCAAGTGCGAGAGCGTGGAGAAGAATGCCGACGGCAGCATTGCGGCCATCCACTGCACCGCCGACCTCGAGACCGGCAACGGCAACCCCGCCGATGGCCGCAAGGTCAAGGGCACCATCCACTGGGTCAGCGCTGACCACGCTGTGGATGCTGAAGTCCGCCTGTACGACAAGCTGTTTACCGAGGCCAACATGAACGCCATCCCCGAGGGCAGCGACTACAAGGACTACCTGAACCCGGAAAGCGTGGTGGCACGCAAGGGCTGCAAGCTGGAAGAGGCTCTGGCCGACGCAAAGCCGGGCGAGAAGTTCCAGTTCGTCCGCACCGGCTTCTTTACCCCGGACAGCAAGAACCCGGGCGTGTACAACCGCGTCGTCACCCTGCGTGACAGTTTCAAGCCCGCAAAGTAATCAAAGGAGCATCCACCTTTCATGAAAAACAAAATGACCCGGAACGTGATCCTCATGGCTGTTGTTACCGTTATCATGGCAGTTGCGCTCAGCCTGTACATCCAGAACACCGGCACCGTGCCTGCCGCCGACAACGCCGCCAGCCTGACCGATGGCACCTATACGTCCAGCGCGCAGGGCTGCCTGAGTGATGTGACTGTCAAGGTCACTGTCACCGGCGGCCGGGTGACCGGTGTGGAGATCGACGCTTCCGGCGAGACTCCCGAACTGGGCGGCACCGCTGCCGAAGCTCTGGCAGCTGCATTGCTCAAGACCGGTTCTACCGCTGGCGTGGATGCTGTTTCCGGTTCCACTATGACCAGTCAGGCCATCTTTACCGCTATGGACGACTGCCTGCGTCAGGCTCAGTAAGCGGCAAAGCGCCTGCATCCCGAATCAATCCCAGGCATAGAAAAGGCCCCTGCGCGTCCTGCGCAGAGGCCTTTTTCCTGTTTTTCAACGCGCTGCCGCGTTTTCTCATTGCTTACTGAAAAAGATTGCGGAATGCGCCGCCGCTCTGCTGCTTCTGCGCAGCCACAGCGCCGGTGTACACCTTGCAGGTGGCGTTCCGGCCTTCCGGGGTGGACGCCGTAATGGTGGCTTCGCCTTCGCCCACAGCCGTCACCGTGCCATTCACATCCACCGATGCCACCGCCGGGTTGCTGCTGCGCCATGTGATGGGCACTGCCGCCGGGTTTTCCACGGCCACGCTGGCGGTAAGAGCCGCCTTGCTGCCCATGTCTTCCAGATACAGGCGCGACTCGCTCAGGCTCACCCTGCCAATGTTGTTCGTCACCGTCACGGCACAGCTCAGGGTCGTGCCGCTTGCCGTATCGGCATACACGTTGGTGATGCCCTCTGCACAGGCAGTCACTACACCGTCCGGGCTTACGGTCACGATGGACGGGTCTGCACTGCGCCAGCTCACCACGCTGTCCCCTGCCGTGTCCAGCGACAGCTGCTCGTGGGGTGCGCGGTCGTTGTACTCAATGTTCAGATACAGAAACGTACGGTTCAGCCGTGCACTTTCCTCGCGGGTTGCCGGGCCGTTTTCGGCCATCCGATAGTTGGATGCAGCCGCCGCACCCAGCGGCACCGCCAGCAGAATGCCGCAGGCCAATGCTGCCGCAAACACCACAGACTTTTTGACTTTCATAAAGGTTTCCTCCCTTCGCGCTGCAATCTCTACAGCTTTCCATCCTTATAATACCCCATTTGTGTGAATTTTTCTAGTTATTTTGCGAATTTCAAGAGAAACAGCAGCAGCTTGAGCAGGCTGCCTTCGCCCAGCAGCTTGGAAAGCAGTAAAATAGCAGATAACATGAAGTTCTTCTCCTTTGCGTGATTCCGGACCAGCGCCCGCGCAAAGGACAAACCTTCGGAGCGGTCTTCCGGGCCGTTCTGCCAGAGATACGTCCGGGCCGCACAGAAGATTGCAGGAAAAAATTGGCAGCCTTTAAATAAAAAGCACCCGTACCGCCGAAAAAGCAGTACGGGTGCCATGGGAGCAGTTGGCGCGATGGGCCGCTCAGCGCTTCACGTTGAAGGCTGCCATGCCGGGGTAGACCGCGCTGCCGCCCAGCTGTTCTTCGATGCGCAGCAGCTGGTTGTACTTTGCCACACGCTCGGTACGGCTGGGAGCGCCGGTCTTGATCTGGCAGGTGTTCAGAGCAACGGCCAGATCGGCAATGGTGGTGTCCTCGGTCTCGCCGGAGCGGTGAGAGCTGATGGCGGTGTAACCGGCCTTGTGCGCCATCTTGATGGCCTCCAGCGTCTCGGAAACGGAGCCGATCTGGTTCAGCTTGATGAGGATGGCGTTGCCGGCACCCAGCTGGATGCCCTTGGCCAGACGCTCGGTGTTGGTAACGAACAGGTCGTCGCCCACCAGCTGGACCTTGCCGCCCAGCTCGCGGGTCATCTCCTGCCAGCCCTCCCAGTCCTCTTCATCCAGGCCGTCCTCGATGGAGATGATGGGGTACTTCTCAACCAGTTTCTTCCAGTGTGCGATCAGCTCGCTGGAGGTGAACTCGGTGCCTGCCTTGGGCAGCTTGTAGAAGCCCTTGCCCTTGGGGCTCTTCCACTCGGAGGAAGCAGCGTCCATGGCCAGCATGAAGTCCTTGCCGGGCACATAGCCGGCCTTCTCAATGGCGGCCAGAATGGTCTCGATGGTCTCCTCATCGCTGGACAGGTTGGGCGCAAAGCCGCCCTCATCGCCCACGGAGGTAGCCAGGCCCTTGGCCTTCAGGATGGAAGCCAGCGCGTGGAAGACCTCCGCGCACCAGCGCAGGGCCTCCTTGAAGGAGGGAGCGCCCACGGGCATGATCATGAACTCCTGAGTATCCACGGTGTTGGTGGCATGCGCGCCGCCGTTCAGAATGTTCATCATAGGCACAGGCATTTCATGTGCGTTTGCGCCGCCAAGAAAGCGGTAGAGGGGGATATTCAGGCTTTTTGCTCCTGCATCGGCACAGGCAAGGCTCACGGCAAGAATTGCGTTTGCGCCGAGATTTGCCTTGTCCTCGGTGCCGTCCAGCTCGATAAGACGGCTGTCGATATCATTTGTGCGTGCAGCGTCCATGCCCGAGATACCGCCGCTTATGATTGTGTCGATGTTCTTCACAGCAGTCTGAACGCCCTTGCCGCCGTACCGCTTTCCGCCGTCACGAAGCTCCAGCGCCTCAAACTTGCCCGTGCTGGCTCCGCTGGGAGCACGGCCGATGCCAACGGTTCCGTCCGACAACAGTACTTCCGCCTCAACAGTGGGATTTCCTCTTGAATCAAGTATCTCCCTGCCCTTTGCCATAACTATTGCTCTTTCAAATAAACTCATACAGATCTTCCTTTCGCAGATTTTGTATTAGTATTCTGCTTAAAAGAAATTTTATTCAGGTTGAACCTGAGCCTATTCGCTTAGATGTTTTGTGTAAATAATCATATTTGAGGCTCGGTACCTGATATTTTGTCTGCCCCGACAGATAAAACAGGCTGTGCCTGAGCCGATTCGTTGAAATGTATCGTACAAAAAAATAAGAGCAGACCTA
>OLZZ01001151.1_pt1 | contig 10185 bp, 6 predicted proteins | sample 1673571 | NCBI WGS metagenome assembly OLZZ01 (sample SAMEA103958115, study PRJEB25191) | human gut metagenome | biome: human-associated habitat [ENVO:00009003]; feature: intestine environment [ENVO:2100002]; material: feces | place: Germany | collected 2013/2015 | reverse complement strand
CCCTGTCTATCAGGTTCAGTTCGAGAACGGTGACAAGCTTGTGTGCAGCCCTGGCGATGTGAAGTTCGTGGACATTGACGGAGATGGCTACATCTCTTCCGGATCCGGCACGAACGGAGATCCTGGAGACCGCGTGGTGATCGGCAACACAACCCCTCGCTACGAGTATAGTTTCAGACTCGGCACAGATTGGAAGGGATTCGACTTCTCCATCTTCTTCCAGGGTATCGGCCAGCGCAAGATCTGGGGAGGCGGACAGCTTGCCATTCCTGGCTACAGCGCAAAGGAAGGCGCTCTCCCTAAGACCTTTACCACCGATTACTGGAGAGAGGACCGCACCGACGCCTTCTATCCTCGCGCCTGGGACCTCGGCGGAGAGAACACCGGCTTCACGATGCAGGTGCAGAGCAAGTATCTGCTGAATATGGCCTACCTCAGAATCAAGAACATCACTCTTGGATACTCGCTTCCGCAGAAGCTTCTGAGGAAGGTCTGCCTCAGTCAGGTGAGGGCTTACGTCTCGCTTGAGAACTTCTTCACCTTCGACCATCTCAGAGGATTGCCGATCGATCCTGAGGCCATCACGGGCTACTCAATGTTCAACACCACAAGCTACAACCTGACGAGAACCGGTGTGGGTACCCCTACCTTCAAGTCGGCCTCGGTTGGTCTTCAGTTAACCTTCTAAATTATGGCAAAGATTATGAAACTCAAGATATTTTCAGTAATCGCAGGACTTGCGCTGCTTTTCAGCGCCTGTGACGAGGTTCTTGACCGTCCGTCCCCGACCGTTGCGGAGGACGAGTCATATTGGGTCAGCGCCGAAAAAGTGCGTCTCTATTCCAACAGTTTTTATCTTCACTATTTCGAGGGTTATGGAACTGGCTGGACACACTCCTCGGCTCCGTTGCTTGACTACACGTTCAACGATGACGTTGTGAACTATTCCACCCAGGCTCAGTTTACCCGTGCCGTGCCTACTTCGACCGGATGGGATGGCAACTACAAGTGGATCCGCCGGGCCAACATCATGGTTGACAGGATCGACAGCAGGATGAAGGACATCCTTTCGGCGGAGGAATATTCCCACTGGATGGGAATCGCCCGGCTTTACAGGGGTCTGGAGTTCGCCCGTCTTGTCAACACCTATGGGGATGTCCCTTACTATGACCATGTTGTGAAGACCTCCGACTTGGATGACCTCTATAAGGACAGGACTCCGAGGAACGAGGTGATGGACAATGTCTATGACGACTTTGAATATGCTCTTGCGAACATCCGACTCAATGACGGCGCGCAGAACATCAACCGTTATGTCGCCGCCGCCCTTGTGTCACGCTGGGCCCTTTACGAAGGAAGCTGGCAGAAGTATTATTACAACAATCCTTCTCAGGCCACCAAGTTCTTCAATCTGGCTGTCGCCGCCGGTGACATCGTGATGAACAGCGGACGCTTCGACATCACACTCGATTTCCGCTCGCTCTTCGGCTCCAAGGATCTTTCTTCCAGCAAGGACGTTATCCTTTACAGGAAATATGACGCCGCGCAGGGTGTGACCCATTGCGTCGCCTCCTACAGCAATGTGAGTGAGTCCAGATCTGTCGGCCCGAACCTCTCTCTCATCAAGTCTTTCGTCTGTGTCGACGGTAAGGACTGGCAGACTTCGTCTGTGGAGAACTCCAAGGATTTCTCCCTGGCCAACCTTATCAAGACCAGAGACTCCCGCTTTGAGGCTTCATTCTACCATAAGCCGACGGTCAAGTCCAAGAGTTGCTACCTGTATCCGGTCAAGTTCATCCCTCGTTCGGCCTTGAAGTATCTTGAGGTCAAGGGGGGCGCGCCGGATGTGGAGTACACTTCCGTGAACAACCTCAACGGCTATCCTGTCCTCAGGTACGCCGAGGTGCTTCTGAACTGGATCGAGGCCAAGGCTGAGCTTTCCACACTCGGTGCCGGTTCTGTGACACAGGAAGACATCGATCTGTCCGTCAACAAGATTCGCAACCGTCCTCTCGCTCAGGAAGCAGTCGAAAGAGGAGTTCAGAAGACCGCGCCGATGGAACTGGCCGCTCTTCCTGACGATCCGTCAAGGGATTCCGATGTCCCGGCTCTCCTTTGGGAGATCAGGCGTGAGCGCAGGATGGAGTTCGCTTTCGAACACTCAAGGATCATCGACCTCAGAAGGTGGAAGAAACTTGAATATATGGACACGGACGCCAATGCTGACCTGCTTTCAGGCACATGGGTGAATTTCCCTGCCGAATGTCCGGATGACCTCGTTGACGACAACAAAGGCAAGATCCGGGTGATGACAGCGTCAGGTGACCTCATCACCTTCGATGGCAAGAACGGAGCCAAGATGGTTGGATTCTTTTATCCTGCTGAGAACAAGGGAAGGCTTCCTTTCCTCAATGTTCCGAACATCAACCCTTATCTAACTCCGGTCGGTTCCAACACCATCACGGACTATTCCAACAAAGGCTACAAGCTCACCCAGACGGAGGGTTGGCCTGAATCATCGAATTAATGACTGATAATCAGAATGACAGATAATATGAAAAAGATAATAAGACTCTCCCTCGCATTGCTGGTCTTAGGCTTTGTCTCTTGTGAGAAAGAACTGCCGAGCCAGGTTGAGCAGCCGTACGACACGGAGATTTCGGCGATCAGTATTGTCAATGCGGGAGCCGACGGCGCGACCGTGATGGAGGGACGCATCGACGAGTACAACAAGATGATTGACTTCAAGAGAATAGTCCCGGAGACGGACTTTTCCCAGCTGAAGGTTAAGGCCACGCTCTCCGAGGGCGCGGTCCTTGAGAGCGATGTGTTTGATTTCTCAATGGACGAGGAGACCACGGAGAAGACACAGATCCTCAGGATCAAGAACCACAACCGCTACAAGGACTACTTTATCCGTGTCAGGAAGAAGGTTCCTGTGTTTGGCGCTGATTGGGAGAAGGTGAAGACCTACGGCTTCTGCGCCGCCACCAACAACACCTACGAGCACTTCAACTCAGGAACTACCCGCTGGGCCGGATTTGACGGTGAATATGTACTCGTGGTCTCCAGAAAGGGTGGCACGAACCCTCATCTTCTGAAGGTCTCCGACCTGAAGGAAGGCAAGATCGAACCGATTATGCTGAACAACGAAGGTGTGACAGACGGAACATTCCCGATTCATAGCGGGGCCGTGATCAAGGGCCACACTTATGTGAGCAACCTTTCCGGTGGCGGCAAGTGGTCCCCTTTGAAGATCTATTACTACGAGACTCCGACTTCCGCTCCGGAAGTGATTCTGAATGTGACGCTTGACACTATTGATGGAGCCAACTCAAGGCACGGCGACAACGCCTCGTTCAATCTTGACGAGAACGGTAACGGTTATGTATTCTTCGGCAACAACGGCTCCACGGATGTCCTGAGGTTCACCATCAGGAACTGGAAGGAGATCGATCCTGCCAGCGCCACGGTTCTTGGCTCAGACTCCAAGGCTAACTCCTACATTACTGTCAACAGGATTTGGGGAACCGACAGCTACATTTTCGGCGGAATCTATATGGCTCCGAAGATTGTGGACGAATCGATGTCCGTACAGTATTCCCTGAAGCCCACCAGTGTCCCTGAGCAGTCAACCGCTTGCCAGATAATCAGTTTCAATGACGAACGCTATCTGGTCACAATGACTGCCGGCAGAACCGAGGACGTGACTCCGACGATGAACGTCTATGACATCACGAAGGGAGGGGACACCTTGACTGACTGCCTTGCCAAATTTGAGGAAGGTGACCGCAAGCCGGTATATTCATTCATCCTTGGCGGCGGCAAGAGCATCTCTCCGGGAACTAATCTTAATTATTACATCGAGAAGGACGCGGAAGGAAAGGACAGCAAGCTTTACTTGTTCGCCGCCCGGTGCGACTCTGGATTCGCGATCTGCGAGTTCCCGATAAAGGTGGCTCTTGACGACTGATCGGTGCGGAAATGAAAAGATTAGCAAGAATATTTTTGTACACGCTTCTGAGTGTGGCCTTCTTCGCCTGCGGAAAGGAAGAACAACCTTTTAAGCCTGGCGGCTCCACTGGCGGAGGAGGCACCGGAGGCGGTGGCACGACTGATCCGGTCAAGGTCGAATTTCCGAGGAAGGAACTCAGAGGTGTCTGGGTGGCCACTGTCTGGGAACTGGACTGGCCGATGGGCGCGCACGACGAGGCCTCACAGAAGAAGAAGTACACGGACTACCTTGACTTGTTCCAGGAGTGCGGCATCAACGCTGTGTTCTTTCAGATCCGGTCCAAGGCTGATGCTTACTATGAGTCTCAGTATGAGCCTTGGAGCAAGACCATAACAGGCACGGTCGGCAAGAATCCGGGTTACGATGTCCTCAAGTTCCTGATAGACGAGACCCACGCCCGCGGGATGCAGTTCCATGCCTGGATCAATCCTTACCGTGTCGAGACGAGAGGTTCCGCCTCGGCTGAGTTTCCAGCATTGGATCCTAAGATTCCAGCCTCGATGGTCAAGGACTACAACAAGATCCGTGTCTATAATCCGGCTCTGCCGGAGGTTCAGGACAGGATCGCCGCCATTGTCAAGGAAATCATCACAAAATACGATGTGGACGGCCTTCACATGGATGATTATTTCTATCCGTCATTGGAAAAAGGCGAGTCTCTGAATGATGCTGCTGAATATGCCAAATATGGTTCTGGATATTCAAAGATCGAGGATTTCAGGCGCGCCAATGTCACCAAGGCGATCGAAAAGATCCATAATGTGATTGTCCAGACCCGTCCGGAAGTGATTTTCTCCGTCAGCCCTCAAGGCAACTATGACAACAACTACAACGCTTTGTTCGCCGATGTCGCCACTTGGACCCGCAACGGATTGATTGATGTGATTATCCCTCAGCTGTACTATAGTGTCGTAACATTCCAGACAAGGATCAAGTGGTTCGTTGACAATGCGTTCAAGAGCCATCTGATGGCAGGCTACGGGATCTACAACTTCGCTTCGGACGCATCCAACACGGATTTCCGGACAACGTCCTCGTTCTACAGCCAGTACAACTACGCCGCCCAGATCAAACGGGTTGAGGGTGCTCTCTTGTACAGTGCCAAAAGCTTGACGGAAAATAAGATCGGGATAACGGACGCTGTCAAGGGAGCGTTCGGGACAAAGACTCTGATTCCTTACCTCCTCGCCGCTGACGAGAAGAAACCGGACGCTCCGACAGGGGTGAAAGTCGATGGCTCCGCCTTGACTTGGACCGGCGCGGGCCCGATGTTCGCGGTTTACAAGTTGGACGGAACCAAGAAGAAGGCGACATTGGTCGGGACGACAAAGGACAAGAAGTTCAGCCTTCCGTCGAAAGGAACCTATCTGGTGACCGCCATAAGTGAGCTTAACTCCGAGAGCGACGCGTCGGAACAGGTGACTTATTGATCTGGTCAGAAATATTCATAAAGAACGGTTTAATCCGTGAGGGAAAGTAATAATGCTTCACCTCACGGATTTTTCTTTTGTCCCAAGGCGAATAATTCGTTATATTTGTGCTTTAGTCCGCGAAAGGAATATGTTTTCAAAGGAACTTAAAGAAGAATGCGGGGTGTTCGGTGTCTGGGGCGTGCCCCACGCCGCCGAGGTGACCTACTACGGTCTCCATTCCCTTCAGCATCGCGGCCAGGAAGGCTGCGGAATCGTCTCGGTCAACGATAATGGAGAACTTCACCGGGTCAAGGGACTCGGGCTCGTGACCGAAGTCTTCAACAGCGAGAATCTCGGATCTCTCCACGGAAATATGGCGGTCGGCCACGTGCGCTACTCCACCCATGGCGGTGGCGGCATCGAGAATGTCCAGCCGTTTCTCTTCAGGCACAACAGCGGTGACTTCGCCCTTGTCCACAACGGCAACGTGGTCAATTCCGCCCAGTTGAGAAAGTACCTGGAGGATCGCGGCAGCCTTTTCCAGTCCACATCCGACAGCGAGATCCTGGCCCACCTCATCAAGAAGGAGCCGGTCGAAAGGAACAGCCCGAGAATCATCCCTATCATGGAGGCCCTGAATATGATTGAAGGGGCTTTTGCGTTTATGGTTATGACCAACCACAGGATCTATGCGATGAGGGACAAGTACGGCCTCAGGCCTCTGTCCATCGGGCGCATCGGCGACGGCTATGTCCTCAGCAGCGAGACCTGCGCGTTCAGCGTCGTGGGAGCGGAGTTTGTCCGCGACGTGGAGCCGGGCGAGGTCACGATCGACCACCACGGCATCAGGAGTCGGAAATATTCAGACTACCAGCGTCATGCGATGTGCGCCATGGAATATGTTTACTTCTCCCGCCCGGACAGCGACATCGAAGGCCGTAACGTCCATTCTTTCAGGAAAGAGAGCGGAAAGATCCTCTACCGGGAGTCGCACGTGGACGCGGACATCGTGGTCGGGGTTCCGGACTCCAGCCTGAGCGCCGCCTCCGGTTACGCCGAGGCTAGCGGACTTCCTAACGAGATGGGACTCATCAAGAACCGCTATATCGGCAGGACTTTCATCCAGCCGTCGCAGGAGATGAGGGACAAAGGTGTGAAGATGAAATTGTCGCCGGTCAGGAGCATCGTGAAGGACAAGAGGATAATTCTGGTGGACGACTCGATAGTCCGCGGAACCACGTCCCTGAGGATCGTGAGGATGCTGCGTGAGGCCGGGGCGAAAGAGGTTCACATGAGGATTGCCAGTCCGATGATCAAGAATCCGTGCTTCTATGGTGTGGATATGTCCACCCACAAGGAGCTGCTTTGCTATTCCAGAAACCTGGAGCAGGCCCGTCAGGCCATCGAGGCCGACTCGTTGGCGTTCCTTTCCGAGGATGGTCTTTTCGAGGCCGGTCACCGCACCGACCTCTGCCTTGCCTGCTTCAACGGCAACTACCCGACCGCCCTCTACTCCAGCATCGAAGAGGTCAACGAGGAACATAAGTTTTAGAAGTCTTTCTGATTTGCTATAGATTCCCTTGACGTTCCCGGTGAGTTTCGCCGGGTCGTCAGCGTAGGGGGTGCTCCCGGACGCTTATTCCATCCAGTTGTTTTCGTATTTGATTTTAGTTTAGTAATCATAAGTCCACTTGAAAAAGTCGTTTTTGAAAAAACATGTGCCACGCAGATACTTCTGTAAGGGGGAGACTGTCTTAAAAGTAAAAGTAGGATCCAGTCCAAAAACCTGTGTAAAAGAAAGGGAACGATCTTGCCGATTGAGTTTTGTTGTTTCGCACCAACATCAATTAAACGCCGACGGCCAATGACGTTGTTTGTCAATGGCTTACCGCCAGTCTCATAGCGCGGGTCCGGTACTTCCGGGTTGTTTGCCGAGTTTATTCAATAGTTTGTCCGTGAAAGCCTTGCCGGCCGGACAAAGCGCATGATTTCCGCATTTTGTCCGGCCAGAACACAATCCACCGGACGGACTGCACCGAGGGAATATGGACGGTGAGAATATTACAAAAGGCTTTCAGCCAAATGGTGAATCTGCATTGTTGGAAACCAGACCAGGCTGAAAAACACAAAGGCTATGGTACAGGATTTTCATGGGGATGAGCCTCTCATGTGTTTAAGACCGGCTTTGATGTGAGGGCGTTCCGTCAATCACAGACCGACATCGTCACTGGGCGGCCGTAATAAGAAGGCATTGAGACGTGTTCCATAAACGGTTGATAATAATAGCGTTAACTATTCGTCTTTAGTGGATATGCGCCCAAGACGAGACGTTAACTATGTGATAATAAGCACATTATCAGCCACTCATTCGGTGTCAGCGAGTAACGGATGACATTTTACTAATGAGGAAGATGTCGACTGCGTTGCGTCGGGTACCTGTGCCTGTATGCCATGGCGGCCTACACCCTTCGCGCGCCCTATCCGGGTAAATGACCGCCATGGCCATCAGACACAGGTACCCCGGACCGAAAAAGCACATGCGGAGGTGTCCAACAACGCTATGTAGCGAAGAAAACGACTTTCTGGGTGCAACCAGAGGAGTTTCAGACGTTAAGTAACCTTCAGAAAATAAGCTGCATCATCTTAAGGAATCTTTTCGGTCTATATCTCATCAGTCATGTGCCACCGGCACACTCCTTCTTCGAAAAAAGATTTATCCTCGACAATTTTCTCTTAATCTGAAGCAACGTATTATTTTCATGTTCCTAAGCATTTCCTTTACAGACTTTCGATCATGCATGCACCACACATACATTTGGATTTGATCCTTGACATCCCTGATGTCTGCCAATAGGCATTGCGTCCCATCCGTGGTCAGCGTTGGGTTGGCATTGTAGCAAGTAAACGCATCTCTATCGAAATCATTCGCAAAGACTATCTGCGTGTCTAATCTTGGAGCTGTGGCTACCAAAGTTAAAGCCTCCTGTAAATCCAAGATCAAGGCCTCCGCAACCAGAAAATAAAGATGCTATTCTTTTTGGCATTATGTGTTCCTGTTTCGTTATTACTATTCCATAAAAGTCGGTCTTGCCGATGCTTAATAAATGACCGCCCTTATAATTCCCTAAAACCTACCGCTTCCCCGTATTCTTCAGCCCGGCAATCCGCTTGACTTCGTTTATTTCAGCTATGAACTGTTCGGTGGTCGGAAGGTACAGCTGGTACTTGCTGGCAAGGATTGTCCTGTTGTCTTCCGGCAGGGTGAGCTTGACGGCGGTGTCGTTCTTGTCGGAACACAGGAGTATTCCGATGGTCGGGTTCTCGTCCTCGGACTTTTCGTAGCGATCGTAGTAGTTGACATAGAGCTGTAACTGCCCCAAATCCTGGTGTGTCAGCTTGTGGTTCTTGATTTCTATGATGACAAATGAGCGAAGCAGTCGATTGTAGAATACAAGATCCGCGAAATACTCATCGTCCTCAATGAGCAGCCGTTTCTGTCTGGCTACGAAAGAGAATCCCTTTCCCATTTCGAGGAGGAAGTCCGCAATATGTGAGATGATTGCGCTTTCAAAGTCTCTTTCATAATACTCCGGGCGTTTCTCAAGACCAAGGAATTCCAAAACCATAGGGTCTTTGATGATTTCTGTCGGTGATTCCGGTTGGCGCTCGTTGCGGGCTACAGCAAGGACCTTTCCCTTGTCGTTGCTCATCAGAAGACGCTCGTAAAGCATTGAGTTGATTTGGCGCTCAAGTTGACGTTTAGACCAGCATTCATTGACGGCTTCCAGCTGATAGTACTCTCGTTTGTCGGGGTCTGGGATTGAGATAAGCAGTTTATACTGAGACCAGTTCAATTGCGAACACAGTGTATTCGCAATTGGGTATATGCGGTAGAACTGCCTGCACATCTCCAATTGACGGACGGAGAATCCGCTGCCGTACTCCGGCTGTAGCTGCTTCGCAAGGTTCTTGATAAGATAAGTGCCGTAGCCGGCACGCTCTTTCCCTTGCTGCTCTTTCTCGGCGATGCGCTGACCGATGGCCCAGTACATCCGCACGCGGCAAAAGTCCACGCTGCGGACGGCGTTGCCGCGCGCTCCATCTATGATAGCCTTGATCCCGCTGACAAATTCGTTCAGAGGAGATTCCAACTCAGTTCTTCTCGATCCCATCTCTTCGCAAAAACTACAATCTCACAAATTTAGTCATTTTTCTGATTCATTTGATTCCTACTATGTCGAAATGATCACGAAATGATCAGCGGGTTCACACCTACATGGTATCCTCAGAGGCGCGGAGTGGGGCAACACGTTCCCGGAGGTTATGGACATCTCGTTCAGAATTGCAAGGTAAAAGCTTTCGATGTAGCCGAGGAAGGGTATCCCGTGCAAATCTGTTCCGGGCTGAAGGATAGAGGATGCCTTGCAAGGTCTTCAGGGACGGATCCGTTAGGACTCGCGGGAACAGAATTGCAGCGGATTGCTGTTAGGGATGGATGTGGGTGCAAATCCGTGGAAGAATCATTACAAGAATCATTACAACATCCAGAAAAGGTTGTCGTTATCGGATTTTAGTTGTAACTTCGCAGAGTCAGTGATCACTCTGACAACATCTGGCCTTGGTGAGAGATTCCATACCATGGCCTTAATGTTTTTCAGGTGATGCGGTTGCTGGATTTCAAGGATTTATATAATACAAAATACACTATGGCAGTTGATTACGAGAAGGCGGGCGTGAGCCTTGAGGCGGGCTACGACG
>OLZZ01001145.1_pt1 | contig 10236 bp, 10 predicted proteins | sample 1673571 | NCBI WGS metagenome assembly OLZZ01 (sample SAMEA103958115, study PRJEB25191) | human gut metagenome | biome: human-associated habitat [ENVO:00009003]; feature: intestine environment [ENVO:2100002]; material: feces | place: Germany | collected 2013/2015 | reverse complement strand
CTCCACCACCGCAGCGCCGAGAGCCACGGCGGCTATAGGCACTTCGATGCCTTGAGTGTGGTCGGAATAGCCCACCTCAACACCGAAATCCCGTTTTATCGTAAGCATCGCGCGTAGGTTCACATCAGCCATAGGCGTGGGATACTGCGTGTTGCAGTGCAGTATGGTTATCTGCTCACGGCGCAGCCCGTTGTCGGTGAGCACCGCCATTGCGTTGCGTATGTCGTCCTCGTCGCACATACCGGTCGACATTATCACCGGTTCGCCGAACGAGGCTATTTTTTTTATAAACGGATAGTTGGTTATCTCTCCCGAAGGTATTTTCCACAGTCCGAGATTGAGCGAGTGCAGAAAGTCGAGGCTCTCCATGTCGAAAGCCGTCGACCAGAATCTTATGCCTTTTTCGCGGCAGTATGCAACCAGTTCGTAATGGTCTGCCTCCGACAGCTCAAGACTCTTCAGCATAGCCAGCTGCGAGTCGTCGCCGTCACCGATGTTGCGCTTCTGATAGTCGGCCTTTTTCGCATCCTTCGACACCAGCCGCTCCGCCTTGAACGTCTGAAACTTGATAATGTCAACGCCTGCCTCGGCAGCCGCGTCGACAAGTCGTTTTGCCGTCGACAGCGAGCCGTTGTGGTTCACGCCCGCCTCGGCGATTATAAGTGTATGGCTCATTTCTTTTTATTGATTAGTCGTGCCGGATTGCCGGCATAGATTCCCGGTTCTGTCAAACTGACTGTCACCACGCTGCCGGCACCTATCACGCTGCCTGCACCCACGGCGACACATTGAGCAAGCACCGCGCCGCTGCCCACAAACGCCCCTGCGCCCACACGCGACTCTCCGTTGAGCATCGCTCCGGTCGACACGTGCGCGCCATCGGCCACCGTCACATCGTGCTCCACGTTGGCGGCGGTGTTGATGATGCAATGTCGTCCAACCGACGCTCCGGCATTGACCGTGGCACGATGGAGCACCACCGTCCCCTCACCGAGCGTGGCGTGGCGCGACACGTGGGCGGTCGAAGCCACCACCGTTGCAAACCGGCATCCGGCGGCGGTCAGCTTGTCGATTATATGGTTTCTGACCGCGGCGCTCTTGATAAACCCAAGGGTCACCACAAAGTCGCATTCCGCGGCATATAGGGCAGCATCGTCGTCTGTGCCCACGATTTTATACCCAAGCACATCGTCACCGATGCGTTCCGCCACGTCGAGAATGCCTTTTATCGCAAAACCGGCGCTCTCGGCTGCCTCTATCACGGATTTGCAATGTCCGCCTCCGCACACGAGTATCAACGGTCGTTTCATTGTCTGCTACATTTTTTGGTCAAGGTTCTTGCCTTTCTCCTCATGTTCAAAGTTGGGGATAAACCGCTTTATGGCGTCCACGACCTCGCTTTTGGTGAAGTCTGGTTTGGCGAATATCCCCTCCAGCTCGTTGAAAAATCCGTCAATCTCCACCATCTGGCGATGCTCGCTTTTCTCCACCACACCAAGTGCGGAGAAGCGGTCCATCGCTATTTTCTCACTCGGCACGAAAAATTCCTCATACGCCTTCTCTCCGGTGGTGTCGCTCTTGAAGTAGACCACTGGATAGCGCGCGCTGTCATAGCCCATACGGGCGGCATACTGTTTGGCTTCCGGGTCGCTTGCGCATTCCACCTTCGAGAATCCTTCAGCCTTCACAAAATTGTCGCATATCTCGGAGAACGTCAGCATCTGGTCTTCGCCGAGTTTCGGAAAAAACACCTCGCCACCGTTGCCGAGAATGCATGCAAGCATACAGATTTGTCCTGATTCTTCGGGCGACACAAAGTAGCGTTTCACATCGGAAGGGGCTGCCAGTGGCTGTTTTTTCTGCAAGCGGTGAAGCCATCCGTCAGGCAACGAGCCGTTGGAAAACGCCACGTTGGCAAAACGGGCTGTAGTCACTTTGAACCGCTCGTTGTAAGCCATCACCAAGTCCTCCATTATGCGTTTGCTCGCGCCCATGATGTTTACTGGATTGGCGGCTTTGTCGGTGCTGACACAGAAGAAATGGCGCGGTGGATAGACGCAGAGCAGGTCCATCAGGCGTTTTGCCTTTATGTCGTTGTTCTCAATAAGTGCCTGCACGCTGTAGCGGTCTTTCTCCGAGCGCACATGTTTGTGGGCTGAGAAATTGGCCACGATGTCGAATCCTTTTTCCTCGCGGAAGATGCGTTCGAAAATGGGGTCGGCGAAATTGAGTGTATAGCAGCGGAACTCATCGGGGACAAACAGGCCGTCGGTTGAGCGCACATCGCGAACCAGCTCGGCAAGTCCGTTCTCGTTAAGGTCGACCACCACCATGCTTTTTGGTTCAAAGCGCAGCACCGCCTTGATAAACGAGGAGCCGATAGATCCGGCGCCGCCTATCACACACACTTTCTTGTCCTTGATTTCCGCCGAAAGCGTGGCGCTGTTGGCTGAAATGTCGGCGGCAAACATGCTTTCCGCACGATGGGTAACGTGCTCGCCTATGAATTTATTGAGATTGAACATATATTCTGTAGTTTTATTATTTGCGTTCGCGCAGCGCATACGTGCGTTGACGCAGCATTGCGCCGAATTCCTTTATGTCGGCGAATTTTTTCTGCTCGTCGGGCGTAATCACATCGCCAACAGAGATATGATAGGTCTCTCCGCAATGGGCAAACACCTCGGCGGGCAGACGCAGTGTGCGAAGCTGCCAACTTATCACTCCGAGCAGATTGAAAATCATACTGTTGCGCCCGTGGAAATAGACCGGCACAACAGGCACGTTGAGCTGCTGGATAAGACGGATGATCGACGGCTGCCACTCGCGGTCCTGTATGTCGAGATGCGAATTGAGTTTCGACATAGCTCCGGCGGGAAAGAATCCCAGCGGATGGCCGCGGCGCACGTGGATCATCGCCTCCTTGATGCCTTTCATCGTAACAGCGCGCTTGGCTGGGTCGTTGCTCGACATCGGGTCGACGGCGATAAAGTTGGGGCGCATGCCTCGGATATGGTTGAGTATCATGTTGACCATCACCTTGTAATCGCTGCGTCGCGAAGCCAAAAGGTCGATGAGCATTATGCCGTCGAGTGCGCCGAACGGATGGTTGGAAACAGTGATAAACGCGCCCTCTGGCAAGTTGTTGAGCACGTCGGCGCCGTCAACACGCATCGTGATGTGGAAATCATCGAGCAGCCCGCGCACAAAAGCGGCTCCCGGCGTGTTGAGGTTGCGGTGGTGCAGATAGTTGACATTGTCGAGTTTCATCAGCTTCATCAATTCGTGCACCAATTTGGGCTTCCCGTCGAAAAACGGCACCATCTTCTTAAGTCGTAATAGTCGAGTACGGTGCGCTTCTTCGACTCGTCGTCTGTGTCGATTTCCGGAGCGCGTCCGAGCAACTTTCCGCGTTTGGTCAGCGCCGGACCTTCGCGGTATGGATTTTCTGCGGTGGCTTTGGCTTCGGCGCAGGCAGAGGGAGCGGCGATGAGCTTCTTTACTTCTTCGGTGAGTGTGTTTCTGATTTCTTCTGTCATGAGAATCATCCTTTCTTGTACTTGTTTTGTATTGGTATATTTATTATACTTGGCATAGATAAAGATGCAAGTACGCAGAATTTTCTGACCAGGTATGGTGAATGATACTAAGGATGGAATTTCTGCAGGAATCACCGGAGGGCATGTGTGATGTTCTTTCTGTTCCCTATCTCCTGAGAACAACAGAGGGGGGCGGTGAATCTGTCCGTGCCGCGCTCACATCTTTTTGGAGGTCTTTATGAATCAACAACTCTCGTATGAGGAATTTCTTACCCGGCTGGATTCTTTTATTCTGACGGAAAAGGGGAATTGCCCGGTGACAAGTGTCTTACAGCTCTTGCAGGGGAAGTGGAAGATGCAGATCATCTATCTGCTCTGCGTGAAAAGCCCGATGCGTTTCGGCGAATTTCGAAAGTTTCTTCCCGGTCTGACGAATACGATGCTGACGAATGCATTGCGTGAGCTGGAGGGGCTGGGCATTGTCAGACGGAAACAGTTCAACGAAATTCCGCCCCATGTCGAGTACAGTCTGACGGAAAAGGGACGGGATCTGCTTCCTGTGTTCCATGCCATACTGAACTGGGGCATGAAGTATGTGCCGTGAACGAAGTCTCATGAAAGAGCGGAGACAGGGAAGAGAGGGGCTTCCTGTGATGACATCCGTATCCGGTTCATGGCGCTTCTTCTGTTTGACAAGGTACAGGTTCTCCTGTACGATGGGGAGGAACGTTTTTTTATCGAGGGCTTATATGGGGGATGTGAATGATGCAAGAGAGGAGAATAGAAGGATGAAGGCGAGACTGAAAATTGCGTACAGTGATGAAGCCTGGAGCATGATAGGTGAGATCGAGGGATGAAAGAGCGTACGTCTGAAGGATAGCCACATCAAGGGGGAGAAGCACTATGTGCCGCAGATGACGTGGTATTCTGCACAGGAAGGGGTAGCCTCTCTTCCCGTCGGAGACCAGGAGTGCTATCGCTATCTGTATCTGTCTTGGAAAACAGATGCCAAGCTGCCGCTCTCCGCTGTTCTCCTTCGCGAATATATCATTGATCACTTCTGGGAGTATGTCCGCTTTACAGCAAACAGTACCTATCCCATGGAATGATACCGACAAAGCCGCCGGAAACGAAATCGTTTCCGGCGGCTTTTTGTTTTGTATAACAGGTTTGTTATGAATTATAACAAACCTGTTATGCGTGATGACTTGCAGTTTTGATGAAAGAGACTGAGACATCAGACATCAGAGATCAGATACCAGAAGTCAGATGCCAGATGACTTCTGGTATCTGATCTCTGCAAGTCTCCAAGTCTAACGTCTCCTAGTCTCCCAGTCTAATCCCTAGTCCCTAGTCACTAGTCACCAGCTACTTCATCCTATATCAAAATTGTTATGAGATAAGGAGCACGCTCACAAAACTATGCCTTTTGTGATAGGAATGTGAATTCTCTTCGTTTCGGCCTGTTTCAGTATTGGAAGAAATAGAGAATTTCAAGTAAGATGTATACAGATGAAGCAATCATCCGGACAACGTGCACAGTTCGAGACATAGAGTGATAAAAAAATGGAGGATTTACTCATGAAAAAGTTAAAGATCGCTTATACTGACAAAGCTCTGGAAATCTTCGGCGCTATCGCCGGCCGCGAGCAGGCTGACCTCGCCCGCACTGATTTCACAGATGTGGCTGCTGTCGTTATCACGGATCAGGACAAGGATGTCCTTGAAAAGGAAATGATTGCCGCTTTCAAGATCCCGGTACTGATGATCAAGACCGGCGAAGGCCTGACAGAAGACGCACTGCTTTCCAAAGTATACCGCGTCATGGATCTCAATGAGACCGACCATGATTTCTACGCTCGCCAGATCGAGAGCGCTGCGGCTCACTATGAAGAAGATGTGCTGCCGCCATTCTTCCGTGACCTCAAGAAATATGTCGAAAATGGCTACTCCCAGTTCGACTGCCCAGGCCACCAGGGCGGTGCTTTCTTCCGCAAGCATCCGGCTGGACGCGCATTCTATGAATTTTTCGGCGAGAATACCTTCCGCGCTGACCTCTGCAACGCTGACGTAGCGATGGGCGACCTTCTGATCCATGAAGGTCCGGCACTGGCAGCACAGAAGCACGCAGCACGCGTATACAATGCAGACAAGACCTACTTTGTACTGAACGGCACCTCCACTTCGAACAAGGTGGTTCTGAATGCAGTTCTGACACCGGGCGATATCGTTCTCTTCGATAGAAACAACCATAAATCCATCGACCATGGCGCACTGGTTCTGGCAGGTGCGACCCCGGTCTATCTGGAAACCGCAAGAAATGCGTTCGGCTCCATCGGCGGCATCCCGGAACACTGCTTCGACGAAGACTACATCAGAAAGCTCGTCGCTGAAAAAGATCCGGTGAAAGCACAGGCAAAGCGCCCGATCCGTCTCGCAGTCATCCAGCTCGGCACCTACGACGGCTGCATCTACAATGCCCGTCAGGTCGTAGATAAGATCGGTCACCTCTGCGATTACATCTTCTTCGACTCTGCTTGGGTCGGCTACGAACAGTTCATCCCGATGATGAAAGACTGCAGCCCGCTGCTGCTCGACCTCGGACCGGAAGATCCGGGCATCTTCGTCAGCCAGTCCGTCCACAAACAGCAGGCTGGTTTCTCCATGACCTCTCAGATCCACAAGAAAGACTCCCACATCAAGGGGCAGGATCGCTACGTACCGCATAAGCGCGTGAACAATGCATTCATGATGCATGCATCCACCTCTCCACTCTACCAGCTCTTCGCAGCACTCGATGTCAATGCGAAGATGCATGAAGGCGAAGGCGGCAAGAAGCTCTGGGTCGACGCTGTAAAGACCGTGATCGAGACCAGAAAACAGGTGCTTCGCAACTGCCACTACATCCGTCCGCTCGTACCGCCGATGGTTCACGGCAAGAAGTGGGAAGAGGGCAATACCGAACAGATGGCAAATGACATGGATTACTGGGCATTCGAACCGGGCGCTAAATGGCATGGCTTCGATGGCTACGGCAAGGGCCAATACTTCATCGATCCGATGAAGCTGCAGTTCGTGACCGAAGGCATCGACGTAGAAAATGGCGGCTATGAAAAATTCGGTATCCCGGGCAACATTCTCGCGAACTACCTGCGTGAAAACGGCATCATTCCGGAAAAATGCGATCTGAACGACATCCTCTTCCTGATGACTCCGGCAGAAAGCGCGACCAAGATGGATGACCTCGTAGCGAAACTCATCCGCTTCGAACAACTCATCGACGAAGATGCTCCGATGTCTGAAGTACTCCCGTCCATTTACAACGCATACGAAGAAAAATACAGAGGATACACCATCCGCCGTCTGTGCCAGGAAATGCATGATTTCTACAAAGACCGCAAAGTATCCACCCTGCAGAAGCAGCTCTTCCTCGCTGACTACTTCCCTGAATATGTGATGAATCCGCAGGAAGCACAGTTCGAATACATGAGAGGCCACGGCGACCTCGTCGACCTCACCGAAGCGGAAGGCCGCATCGCTCTTGAAGGCGCTCTTCCATATCCGCCAGGCGTTCTCTGCGTACATCCGGGTGAACGTTGGTCCAAGACCGCAGTCACTTACTTCCTCGACCTTGTCGAAGGCATCAACCAGCTCCCGGGCTTCGCTCCTGAAATCCAGGGCGTCTATGTACAGACCGGTGAAGACGGGCTGAAACATGCTTACGGCTATGTTCTGAAGAAAGAATTTGAAAAATAAAGCAACGCTTCGTTGATGGCAAGGGGAGCGGGAAGCATCGCTCTCCTGAGCTATCAATGAGACACAGACAAATACATAAGGGGATCATCATGAGCAAAAGTGCAAATAAAATGAGCGTCCTTCAGCTGACCATCCTCACTGCGGTGAATATGATGGGCTCGGGCGTCATCATGCTGCCGTCGAAGCTGGCACAGGTGGGCGCACTCTCTATCGTTTCCTGGCTTGTCACGGCGGTAGGCTCCATGGCCTTAGCCTACGTCTTTGCCAAGTGCGGCATGTACAGTAAAAAAGGCGGCGGCATGGGCGGCTACGCAGAATACTCCTTCGGCAAGGCCGGCAACTTCCTTGCCAACTATATCTGATATTTGCGAATACCGCGATCGCGATCTCAGTGGTGGGGTTCCTCGGGACGACGCTTGATCCAGTCATGACCTATGCGGCGACTGTCTTCACACTCTGGCTGGCTACCACTCCTCACTCCTCACTTGATTTGGAAGTTGATTTACATGCCGGTTCTTTAGAAAGCGCAATACGAGTGACAGGTGACTGTGGATTTCTAATCCCTAATCCCTAATCACTGTCACTGATGAAAATGGCACCAAAGCATGCCGGACTTGACGCCGGTTTTCCCTCATTTGCTTTTTCTTCCAGCTAATGATATAATTTATACAGAGGTATCGAAAATACCATAAACCAAAAAGCATAAAATATACAAATGCAGGCTTGCATTTTGGAAACTTTGCTTTTCTCACAAGAGTTTTGAAAAGTCCATTTCCGATGGGCTTTTTATAGTAGAAAAATAAAAGGAGGCGAGAACGATGATGGGGATCGATGAGCTGATGGATCTCACGATGTACAGCAGCATGTACCTGCTCTTTTACATGGCCTATTTCTATGTAGAAGGTGCGAACCTTCTGGTGCCGTGCCGTGTCAATGCCAATTTCAAACGGATCCTGTCTCGTTTTGCCTCTTTCTTCAGAGGTTTCATCGGCGCGGGGGGATGGAGAGCATCTGCTGCTCTCTGATCTTTTTGCGTACCCGTTTATTGCTTGGCTTGAAAGAGTAAAAAAGGATCGGAAAAGCAGCAGCCGTACCGGAAGCGTTGCCTCATGGGGCCGCTTCTTTCTATTTCATGCGGCGGTGGGGCGCGGATATCGTGCCTGCCTTTGGCTTTTGAATGCGCCAGAGGATCCTTTTCTGACAGTGAAAAGAGACGCCGCAGGGCGTCTTTTTTTGATGAAATCTCTGGAGAGTGAGCTTTGATGTACTCCTTAATCGAAGATATAAAGAAATTATTATCCGTGATGCTGCCGATCCTGGTCGCGCAGATCTCGACAGCGGGCATCACTTTTATCAATACGACCATGGCGGGGCATGCCGGAAGCGATGACCTCGCAGGCGTATCGGTGGGCGCGGGACTTTTCTATCCGCTTCTGGCTTCCATCGTGGGGCTGCTCATGGCGGGAACGCCGCTCATGGCGACGCTTCTTGGTGAAAAGAAGCCGGAAGGGCTTCCTTATGTGGTCCGAGGCGGACTTCTGATCGGGCTTGTGATCTCCTTCCTGTTCGGGGCAGCCTATGTACTTTTCATCGACGACCTTCTGACGTCGCTCACGCTGGAGGCGGAAGTGGCCTATGTGGCGCGTTACTATCTCATGACGATGGTGGGCGTGGTCTTCTTCATTTCCATGATCGTCCCTCTTCGCTGTCTGACGGATACGGCAGGCTCGACGTCGACTTCCATGAAGCTCTTCCTGATGGCGCCGCCGGTCAATGCTGTATTCAACTATCTTTTCATCTATGGGCATTTCGGTCTGCCGCGTCTGGGTGGGATTGGTGCCGGTCTTGCGACGATGCTGACCTATGGTTTCCTTTTGGCTCTTTTCCTTATCGTCGTGCTGAAGTCCTCTGCGCTCAAGGGGCATGAGATCTTCCATTCGATCCTCGTGAAGCGTTCTGACATCAAGGAGTACCTGATCGTTGGTGTGCCGAGCGGACTTTCCATTTTTATGGAAATGAGCCTTTTCAGTCTGATCATCGTATTTCTTGCCCGTTATGGCACGGACACGCTGGCTGCCTACCAGATCGCGGATAACTTTGCTTCTCTCGTCTACATGCTGCCCGTCTCCTGCTCGATGGCACTCACCATCCTCATCGCGACAGCTGTCGGCGCGCATGATATCCCGCTCGCTCGCCGCTACAAGAAAGCCGGCTTTGTCGTAGCCCTCTCGGGAGCAGCGATGACGGCTGCGATGACGGTGCTTTTCCGCGCTTCCATCGGAAATATGTATACGAGCGACGCGATCGTCGCCTCCATTGCCGGACAGTTCCTGATCTATAGTGCAGGCTGGCAGCTCTTTGATGCGATTTCCACCCCGATCCAGGGGATCCTCCGCGGTCTCAAAGATACGCGTGTCTCCTTTATTCTGATGGTCATTGCGTACTGGGGCGGCTGCTTCCCGATGAGCCTTTTCCTTGACCATGTGGTCGGTCTCGGGGCAGACTCCTACTGGCTCGGGCTGGTCTTCGGCGTCGGCTGCTCGGCCATGCTGATGATCCTGCGCCTCGTCTATGTGGAGCGCGTCATGGATGGAGAGGCCCTGCCTGCTTTTGCTTTCTTTATGCACAGGAAGATCACGCATCCTGCTGCCGTCCATGCCGTAGTGGATTCTAATGTAAAGCAGGCGAAGGAGCTGCTTGCTTTCTGGGAACGTGCTGAAGAAAAACTCGCTTCTCTGGTGCAGGACATCAAAGAAGCCGAGGTCGATATATTTACAGAAAACAGAAGGGTGCTTCCGATCGGGCTGTCTCTTCTGACGGATCTGCATTTATGCATCTTAGGCCATGCGACCCGAGCCTACATCCCTTAGGTACGATCAGGGGGATAGGAGCTGTGAAGAAATGAATCCTCATTTCTTCACAGCTCCTTTTTACTTTGCTT
>OLZZ01001143.1_pt1 | contig 10259 bp, 8 predicted proteins | sample 1673571 | NCBI WGS metagenome assembly OLZZ01 (sample SAMEA103958115, study PRJEB25191) | human gut metagenome | biome: human-associated habitat [ENVO:00009003]; feature: intestine environment [ENVO:2100002]; material: feces | place: Germany | collected 2013/2015 | reverse complement strand
TAGATGAGAAATATATCACAGGTGATGCTACAGATCGTGAAAAATTCCAGAAATGGGCTGAAACACTTGAAATGGCTATCGGTAACCCTCTTTACCACTGGAGTCACCTTGAGCTTCAGAGATACTTCGGTTACAACGGTATCTTAAATGGTGATACAGCTGAAGAAGTATGGAATCTTTGCAACGCTAAGTTACAGGAAGATTCTATGTCAGTAAGAAACCTTATCAAACAGTCTAACGTTAAGTTAATCTGTACAACTGATGATCCTGTTGATTCACTCGAATGGCATAAGGTATTAGCTGCTGATGATACATTTGATGTAAAGGTTCTTCCAGCATGGAGACCTGACAAGGCTATGAACATCGAAAAGCCTGAATATCTTGACTACCTTAACACATTATCAGATGTAAGTGGAATTAAAGTTAACTCTTTTGCTTCTCTTATGGATGCTTTAAGAAACAGAATGCAGTTCTTTGATTCAATGGGATGCTCAGTATCTGACCATGCTCTTGAATATGTTATGTATAAGCCTTACACAGATGCAGAAATCGAAGCTATATTTGCTAAGAGATTATCAGGTGAAGCTATCACAACAGAAGAAATGAACAAGTTCAAGACAGCATTCATGGTATCTGTTGGAAAAGAATACAACAAGCTTAACTGGGTAATGCAGTTACATTATGGCACTATCCGTGATAACAACGTATTCAGATACAATCAGTTAGGTCCTGATACAGGCTTTGACTGCATCAACACTTATGACTGTTCAGCAGAGATGGCTCAGTTCCTTAACGCTCTTAACAGCACAGATGAACTTCCTAAGACTATCATCTACTCACTTAATCCATCAGTTAATGCTGCTATCGGTACTGTTATTGGATGTTTCCAGGATTCTAAGGCTGTTGGTAAGATCCAGCAGGGTTCAGCATGGTGGTTCAATGATCATAAGGTTGGTATGACTAACCAGATGACAAGCCTTGCTAACTTAAGTCTTCTTGGTAACTTCATCGGAATGCTTACAGATTCAAGAAGCTTCCTCTCTTACACAAGACATGAGTACTTCAGAAGAATCATGTGCGAGCTTATCGGTGGATGGGTAGAGAATGGTGAATACCCAGCAGATGAGAAGGCATTAAAGAAGATTGTTGAAGGTATTTCATACAACAATGCTGTAAGATACTTTGGATTTGATCTTTAATTAATTTCTAAAAGAAAAAAAGGCTCTCATGCGGATTGCATGAGAGCTTTTTTCTTTTAGGAATCAATTACTCTTCTTCCTCTTCTGGTTCATTCCAGTTATGATATACATTCTGAACATCATCATCTTCATCTAAGAGTCCTAAGATTCTGTTCATCTTCTTAATATCATCCTCAGATGTAAGGTCTACCGTTGTCTGTGGAATCATAGTAATCTCTGCTGAAGCAAATGTTACTCCTGCATCAGCTAATGCCTGGTTAACAGCATCAAACTCCTCTGGTGAAGTAAGGATTTCATAACAATCCTCTTCTTCATTAAAGTCATCTGCACCAGCATCAAGAGCTAACATCATAAGCTCATCAGCATCTCCAGTATATTCTTCCTTATCTACAATCATCTGTCCCTTGTTATCAAACATGAATGATACACAGCCCGGAGTACCAACATTACCGCCACCCTTAGTGAATGCACTACGGATATTAGAAGCTGCTCTGTTTCTGTTATCAGTAAGAGCTTCTACAATAATAGCTGTTCCATTAGGACCATATCCTTCATATGTAACTGATTCGTAGTTTGACATATCATTACTTGCAGCCTTCTTAATAGCTCTGTCAATTGTATCATTAGGCATATTAGCTGCTTTACACTTAGCAACAACCTGTCTTAACTTACTATTATTATTAACATCCGGACCGCCTTCTTTAACAGCAATCATAAGCTCCTTACCAAGTCTTGTAAAGATTTTACCCTTAGCTGCATCATTGGCTGCCTTCTTATGCGCGATATTCGCAAATTTTGAATGTCCTGACATAAAAATACCTCATTTCAAATTATTGTTGTAACTATTCAGAGCCAGCCTCCAAAATGCTTCGCATTTTGGAGGTGTGGCGTATCCGCCAGATAGAATTTCAAAATCAGATATAGAAATGCAAGCATTTCTAATCTGATTTATGAAATTCTGCCTGGCTCTGAACAGTTACATATTAGCTTTAATCTTCTCAATCATAGCAGCATATTCTTCATCTGTAAGGTATTTCTTATCTGGATTCATAAGGAATACTCCACCCCATTCATATTCGTCCTTATACTTAGGACAAAGGTGGAAGTGAAGATGATGTCCTGTATCTCCATATGCACCATAGTTAACCTTATCTGGGTGGAAAGCAGCCATGATAGCTCTTGCTACTCTTGCAACATCCTCAAAGTAAGCAGCTCTCTCTTCTGCAGTTAACTCGTTCATATCACCAACATGCTTCTTATGTGCTACGATACATCTTCCAGGATGACTCTGCTCCTTGAACAGATATACCTTAGATGTCTCAAGCTCACATATCTTAATACCAAACTTAGCTACGAGGTCACCCTCTACACAATATGCACAATTCTGATCTACCATATCTGTATCCTCCTTATAATTAAAATCACTATAAATAACTAATAAGCAGTCAAGCCAGCAGGTCAAACTGCTTATCAGTTAATATCTTTATATATCAATTATTAAATGTCTGAACTATCAATTATTCAGCATCTTTGATGGAGAAGCTTATTCTTCCCATCTTATCCTTACCCATGCACTTACACTTGACAACGTCACCAAGAGTAAGAACATCTTCTACCATATTAATTCTTTCCTTAGAAATCTTAGAAATGTGAACCATTCCTTCCTTTCCAGGTGCGAACTCAACAAATGCACCGAATTCCTTAATACTTACAACTTTACCTTCGTATATCTTTCCTTCTTCAAATTCATCAACAATAGTTCTGATATACTTCATAGCCTTATCCATACCAGCCTGGTCAACACCACATACTGATACAAAGCCGTCATCTGTGATATCAATCTTAACACCACATTCTTCGATGATGGCATTGATAACCTTACCACGCTGTCCAACAACTTCACCAATCTTAGCCGGATCAATTGTAGTCTGGATAATCTTAGGTGCGAATTCACCTACAGTCTTTCTTGGTTCAGCGATAGCTGGCTTCATACAAGTATCCATAATGAAAAGTCTTGCTTCTCTTGTTCTTCTTATAGCTTCTTCTACGATAGGACGTGTAAGACCATGAATCTTAATATCCATCTGGATAGCTGTAATACCTTCTGTTGTACCTGTTACCTTGAAATCCATATCTCCAAAGAAATCTTCAAGTCCCTGGATATCAGTAAGTACAATATAATCATCATCTGTCTCACCTGTAACAAGACCACATGAAATACCAGCTACCATTCTCTTAATAGGAACACCTGCTGCCATAAGTGACATACAAGATGCACATGTTGAAGCCATTGATGTAGAACCATTAGATTCAAATGTCTCAGAAACGGCACGGATTGCATATGGGAACTCTTCCTCTGATGGAAGAACAGGAACAAGTGCCTTCTCAGCTAATGCTCCATGTCCGATTTCACGACGTCCTGGTCCTCTTGATGGCTTAGTCTCACCTACAGAGTATGAAGGGAAATTATAGTGATGTATGTATCTCTTAGTAGTTACATTCTCATCAAGACCATCAACCTTCTGTGCCTCTGATAAAGGTGCAAGAGTAACAACATCACATATCTGTGTCTGTCCTCTTGTAAACATTGCAGAACCATGAACTCTAGGAATAATATCAACCTCAGCAGCAAGTGGTCTGATCTGGTTAATAGCTCTTCCGTCCGGTCTCTTATGATCCTTTAAGATCATCTTACGAACAGTCTTCTTCTGGTACTGATAAACAGCCTGACCAAGAACTGCAAGCCATTCCTCGTTATCTGCAAATGCTTCCTTCATCTTCTCAGTTACAGCATCAATATTCTTCTCTCTTGTCTGCTTGTCATCTGTGAATACAGCAACCTCCATCTCTTCTGGAGATACAACCTGCTTCATAGCCTCAAACATCTCTGCAGGAACAGCACAGCTTACATAAGAATGCTTTTCCTTACCAACCTCAGCAACAATCTTATCAATAAATGCAATGATTGTCTGGTTGATATCATGAGCCTTATATATAGCCTCAATCATCTTATCTTCTGGAATTTCATTAGCTCCTGCTTCAATCATGATAACCTTCTGCTTAGTTGAAGCAACTGTAAGCTGAAGATCTCCATCCTGCCACTGTGCCTGAGATGGGTTAACAATGAATTCTCCATCAATCATACCAATCTGTGTTGTAGCACATGGTCCATCAAATGGAATATCTGAAATAGATGTAGCAATAGCAGAACCAATCATAGCAAGTAATTCTGGTCTGCATTCCTCATCAACTGACATAACCATGTTATTAAGAGTAACATCATTACGATAGTCCTTAGGGAATAATGGTCTCATAGGTCTGTCGATAACTCTTGATGTAAGGATAGCATTCTCAGACGCCTTACCCTCTCTCTTGTTAAATCCGCCAGGAATCTTTCCTGCGGCATACATTTTCTCTTCATATTCAACGCTTAATGGGAAGAAATCAATTCCTTCTCTTGGTTCTTTAGATGCTGTTGCTGTTGAAAGAACAACAGTATCACCATAATGCATTAATGCAGCACCATTAGCCTGTGCACACACTCTGCCGATATCAACTCTTAAAGTTCTTCCGGCGAGTTCCATTTCATACTGTTTAAACATATGAACTCCTTCCATGAATAATATATTTAACAGAAGGTCCGAAACAACTGAAAAACACACCATGAATCCACTTTCATGATATACATTTCAGTGGTCTCGGGGTATCCCTTCTGCCATTAACAACGCAATAGGGCGGAGTTATACACTCCGCCCTGATTAATTACTTTCTTAAGCCTAAACGCTCAATAAGATTTCTGTAAGATTCAATATCTGTATCCTTAAGATAAGCAAGTAAAGCTCTTCTCTTACCAACCATCTTAAGAAGACCTCTTCTTGAGTGGTGATCCTTCTGGTTAACCTTAAGATGTTCTGTTAACTCAGCAATTCTTTCTGTTAAGATAGCTACCTGAACTTCTGGAGAACCTGTGTCTCCTGGCTTTCTTCCATAAGTAGCAATGATTTCTGCTTTCTTTTCCTTAGATATCATGTCTGATTCCTCCTAATTATTAATCTCCTGTTACTAAGCTTCAGGTCGGAGTGTCCTATAGCTGGGTAACGGCTCATACTTGGTTATTGTAACACAGCAGTTTGTCCTTTGCAAGCACTAATTATCCAATAAGAAACATATTTCTTGCAAAATCTGAATCTGCTGCTATCTGCTTTTTCAATCCTTCTACATCTTCAAACTTCATCTCTGGTCTGATAAAATGCATAAATTCAACATCAACCTTCTTGCCATACACATCCTTCTCAAAATCAAAAAGAAATGTTTCAACACTAATCTCCGGTGCATCACTTACGGTAGGTTTGGTTCCTAAGTTAGTAACGCCATAGTATTTTTCTCCATCAACAGTTGTCTGCGTTGCATATACTCCGTTAGGAGGCAGAAGCTTGTACTCTGTCGGATAAATATTAATTGTAGGAAAATCTATCTTTCGTCCCAGCTGGTTTCCCAGAGAAACAATACCTGTCACATTGAAAGGCCTGTTAAGAAGGACATTAACAGTTTCCATATGACCAAGCTTAAGCTCTTCCCTTATATATGTACTGCTGATTTCCTTATCCTGATACTTTTCTTTTTCAACAATAATAGTTGTGAAGCCCAGTTTCTCACCTTCCTCCACAAGCATTGCCGCATCTCCAGCCCTATCCTTGCCAAATCTGTAATCAGTTCCCACAACAACATATTTTGCATGCAGCTTGTCAATAAGAATCCTGCGTATAAAATCTTCAGGCTCCATATGCATGAAATCATCTGTAAAAGGATATTCAATCTCGACGTCAATGCCAAATTTCTCACACAGTATACGCCTTTCATTGCTTGTAGATATGAAATGCTGGTATCTCTGTGGACATATAGAAAGTGGAATACTATCAAATGTAAACAAAACTGCTAAAAGATTCTCTTTATCTGCTTTCTGTCTTACAATTTCAATCAGCTTCTGATGTCCGGTATGTATCCCATCAAACTTTCCCAGAGTAACAGCACTGCATTTATTCAATTGAAAATCATCTGTACCATGAATATATTCCAAAGATGATCACGCCCCTTTACTTGTTGTCTTCGTAAAATATCTTAACCGGATAAAGTACTTCTTCTCTTAATTCATATATACCAATAAAGTCCTTAGCTGAATCATACACTCTGTACCGCTCATTATCAACAGCTCGGATATCATCAGGTATATTATCACCTGAAATCTTATTGCCATTATGCAGATATCTGTCTATTTCTTCTGCAAATGTTATCTCAGGATAATCTTTAAATATATTGTCAATATCAACCATTCTCTGCTCAATCTCGCCCTTTAATACAAGAGCTGATATCTGATTGAGTGTAAGGGTATCATCTAGTCTGAAATCCCCGACACGGGTTCTTGTCAGCTTCATCATACACGCTCCGCATCCAAGTTTTCTGCCAATGTCGTCACACAAAGACCTGATATAAGTTCCTTTTGAACAGTCAACTGTTATTGTAACTGTTTTCTGCTTATCCGCCAAGTTAATATCATTAACTCTTAGTGAATTAATATGAACAGTTCTTGGCTTTCTCTCTATTTCAATACCCTTTCTTGCAAGCTCATAAAGCTTCTGTCCATTATGCTTTAATGCTGAATACATAGGTGGAATCTGTTCATATTCACCAATAAATTCATTGCACACCTTAAGTATATCAACTTCACTGACATCAACCTCTGACTGTGCGATAATCTTGCCTGATATATCCAGAGTATCCGTTGTAGTACCAAGAAGCATTACCGCTTCATAAGTCTTACCCCAGTCAGTTATAAGATCACACAGCTTGGTAGCTTTCCCAATGCATACAGGAAGAACTCCCACAGCATCAGGATCAAGCGTACCTGTGTGACCTATTTTTTTAGTTTTAAGAATTCCACGCAGTTTTGCAACCACGTCATGAGAAGTAAATCCCTGTTCTTTATAAACATTTAAAACGCCATTCATGCATTATCCTCATTATACTGCTGCTCAATCATTTCTCCAATCTTATTAACGATAGAATGAACATTGCCCTTAGCAGAGAATCCTGCTGCCCTCACATGTCCTCCACCGCCAAAATCAGCAGCGATTCTTGCAACATCTATCTTCTTCTTAGAACGAAGACTTACCTTATATTCGTTCTTATCAGTTTCATAAAGGAATATTGCCACCTCAACACCATCAGTAAGTCTGAGCTGCTCTATTACCCCTCCCAGTTCCTTTCCAGTAACACCATAGAAATTCATTTCCTCAATAGATACACTAGAGAATATGCATTTGCCATCATAAAACAGCACACTTTCCAGTAATGCTCTTCCAAGAATCTGGTTCTGAATGTAACTTTTCTTATAAAAGCTGTTATCGATAATGTCAGAATAATCAATACCCATTTCCATCATCTTTCCGGCTATATCCATTGTTCTTCTTGATGTACAGCTGTATTTGAATACACCTGTATCATGGATTATTCCTGTATATATGCACTCTGCAACATTCTTATCAACTTTATTCTCGTCAAATGTTGTATAGAGGACCTCACATGCTGAACTTGACTGTGGTTCAACAAGATTAACATCAGCAAATGAATTATTGCTTATATGATGATCTATGCAGATAGTCCTGTCAGCATTTTCAAAGCAACTCATAAATGGCTCAATTCTGTCCATTGAACTGCAGTCAAGCACTACGAATAAATCAAAATGTTTATCCTCAGCTTCATACTTAATATCATTAATACCAGATAAATAATTAAATTCATCTGATGGCTTTTCAAGATAAACAGTAACCTGACACTCAGGAAGATTCTTCCTGATATAATTATATAAACCTAATGTTGAACCAACACAGTCACCATCAGGACGTATATGTCCTGTGATTCCTATAACTTTCGCATGTCCGATTTCTTCAATAATATTCATAATTAACCTCTTTAATTATTCTGTCTCAGAAGACTCCTCAACGTGCATCTTGTTATCATGTTCTGTAACTTCATCAATAAGCTTAGACATATTAATACCATACTCAATTGACTGATCAAGAATGAATCTGATTTCAGGAGTATTTCTTAAATTGACAGTTCTTGCAAGCTGTCTTCTTATATATCCTTCTGCACTCTTAAGACCTGTAATAGTATCCTTCTGTGACTTTTCATCACCAAGAACACTTATATACGCCTTACATGTCTTAAGATCAGGAGCGACCTCAACCGCTACAACCGAAGTCATAGGGTTGATTCTAGGGTCTTTAATCTCACTTCTGATTATATTACTTAATTCTTTCAATACCTCACCGTTAATACGGGTATTCTTTACACTATTTTTACGCATATATTCTCCAAATCAATAACTAAATCCTATCTTGGCACCTCTACCATGATGTGAGCCTCGATCATATCCTCTGGCTGGATATCATTGAACTTTTCAAATACCATACCACATTCAGTTCCGGCCTTGATTTCCTTAACCTCATCCTTGAAATGCTTGAGAGATGCGATTGGTCCTTCATAAACCTTCTCGCTGCCTCTTGTGATACGTACAACAGAATCTCTTGTGATTCTTCCTTCCTCAACGATACATCCTGCGATATTACCAACTCCTGAAGCCTTGAATATCTGCATAATTCTAGCATGACCAATAATCTTCTCTTCATAGATTGGCTCAAGCATACCCTTAAGAGCTGCCTCAACATCCTCAATAGCATTGTAGATTACGCTGTAAAGTCTTAAATCTACCTTTTCTCTCTCTGCAACTATACGTGCCTGATTATCAGGCTTAACATTAAATGCAATTATAATAGCATTAGATGCAGATGCAAGTACTACATCGGATTCATTAACATTACCAACACCACCATGTATTACCTTAACAACAACTTCCTCATTAGAAAGTCTTACAAGACTTGACTTAACAGCCTCAACAGAGCCCTGTACATCAGCCTTGATAATAATATTAAGCTCCTTCATATTACCAGCCTGAATCTGCTCAAAGAGTGCATCAAGAGATACCTTATGCTTAGTATCATCAAGAAGCTTCTTTCTGCCCTCACTGATAAATGTCTCTGCTGTGCTTCTTGCTTCCTTCTCAGAATCAGCAGCCATAATGATTTCACCGGCATTAGGAACATCATTAAGACCAAGAATCTCAACTGGTGTAGATGGTCCGGCAACCTTCACTCTGTTACCCTTGTCATCAATCATGGCTCTTATCTTACCGTAGCAAGAACCTGCTGATACAGCATCTCCTACGTGAAGAGTACCCTTCTGTACAAGGATAGATGCTACAGGACCACGTCCCTTATCAAGCTCAGCCTCAATAACAATACCTCTTGCCTTTCTGTCCGGGTTAGCCTTAAGCTCGTTAACCTCAGCTGTAAGAAGAATCATATCAAGAAGTTCGTCAATACCTTCCTTAGTATGGGCTGATACTGGTACAAATGTAGTTGAACCACCCCAGTCTTCTGCAATAAGACCATATTCAGTAAGCTCCTGCTTAACCTTCTCAATATTGGCATTAGGCTTATCAATCTTATTAATAGCAACAATAATCTCAACTTCTGCTGCCTTAGCATGGTTAATAGCCTCAATAGTCTGTGGCATTACACCATCATCTGCAGCAACAACAAGAATAGCGATATCAGTAGCCTGTGCACCACGCATTCTCATAGCTGTAAACGCTTCATGACCAGGAGTATCAAGGAATGTAATAAGACTTCCATGTACATCTACCTGATAAGCACCTATCTTCTGTGTAATTCCGCCTGACTCCTTAGCTGTTACATGAGTCTCTCGGATTGCATCAAGTAATGATGTCTTACCATGGTCAACGTGTCCCATAACACAGACAACTGGTGGTCTTGGAACAAGCTTATCCTCTGGATCTTCATCTTCCTTAAGAAGCTCTGCAATAACATCGATCTTTTCTTCATGCTCACAGATACAATTGTACTCAAGAGCAATCTCCTCTGCTGCATCATAATCTATCTCTTCGTTGATAGTAACAACCTTGCCCTGTAAGAATAACTT
>OLZZ01001125.1_pt1 | contig 10373 bp, 10 predicted proteins | sample 1673571 | NCBI WGS metagenome assembly OLZZ01 (sample SAMEA103958115, study PRJEB25191) | human gut metagenome | biome: human-associated habitat [ENVO:00009003]; feature: intestine environment [ENVO:2100002]; material: feces | place: Germany | collected 2013/2015 | reverse complement strand
GGAGATAGTAATTATCGACAGTCAAATGAATTACCGAGGAAAACTTGACACTTACCCCACGGGCTCCTCCTATTGACTTTCCTTCTCATAAAGAGTACAATTCATTCAATCGGCTTTGCCGATTGAATTACATACGACTTTCATCATGAGTGGCGGAGGGACTGGCCCTTTGAAGCCACGGCAACCATCTTTATGAAACGGTGCCAATTCCAGCGAGTGTATTCTCGAAAGATGATGCGACTGCAAGCTTTCATCTTCCGATGAAAGTTTTTTTGTTTTTATGAGGAGACTCCAATGATTGAACTCAAACATATAACGAAAGTATATGGCAATTTCAAAGCACTGGACGACGTCAGCGTCACCATCAGAGATGGTGAGATCTACGGTATCGTCGGGCAGTCTGGTGCAGGGAAATCGACCCTGGTCCGCTGCATCAATATGCTTGAACCACCGACCACAGGCGAAGTCCTGATCAATGGCAAAGACATGATGAAGCTCTCCAAGGCGGAACTGCGCAGCGAGCGCAAAGGCATCGGCATGATCTTCCAGCATTTCAACCTGCTGTCCTCCCGCACAGTGGCAGGAAATATCGCATTCCCTTTGGAGCTTGCCAATGTGCCGAAGGCAGAGCAGAAGAAACGCATCGATGACATCCTCGAGATGGTCGGTCTCACCGAGTACAAAGATAAGTACCCCGCACAGCTCTCCGGCGGACAGAAGCAGCGTGTCGGCATCGCACGCGCTATCGTGTCCAATCCATCCGTACTTCTCTCCGATGAAGCGACCTCTGCGCTGGATCCGGAAACGGTCAAATCCATCCTGCAGCTACTGAAAGATATCAATAAGAAGCTCGGCATCACCATCATCATGATCACGCATCAGATGGAAGTCATCAAGGAGATCGCTGAACGTGTCGCCGTCATCGAACATGGCCGCATCATCGAGGAAGGCTCCGTCGTCGATCTTTTCACCAATCCGCAGACTCCGACTCTGAAAAAATTCGTCGGCTCGGTCATGTCTTCGGAAGTACCGGAACAGCTCTCCCACATGGATATCCATGCCGATAAAGAGAACGCGGACGACCAGACCGTCCTCTCCCTCTCCTTCCGCGGCGACGTCGCAAATGAACCGATCATCGCCAACCTCATCAAAAAGTACAATCTGGACGTATCTATCCTGTACGGCTCCATCGACTACATCCAGAATGTATCCTTCGGCCGTCTCATTATCACCATCATTGGCGATGACAGCGATATGCAAGAAGCGCTCAGTCATCTGAAATCGTTACCTATCACAAGCGAGGTGCTCGGATATGTCTCCAGTCATTAGTAATCTTCTTCTGAAAAGTACGGCAGAAACCTTCTACATGCTCGGCGTTTCTGCCCTGATCGCCGCTGTCGTCGGCATTCCTCTGGGGATCCTCCTCGTCGTCACGGAGAAAAACGGCATTCTCGCCTGCCGCCTGCTCAATAAGCCGCTCGCTTTTATCATCAATATGATCCGCTCCATCCCATTCATCATTCTGATGGTCGCGATCATTCCTCTCACCCGTCTCATCGCAGGCACCTCCATCGGCACCACCGCAGCCATCGTCCCACTGACCATCGCTGCGATCCCCTACACCGCCCGCATGGTCGAGACCTCCATCCGTGAAGTCCCCTTCGGCCTCATCGAAGCGGCTGAATCCATGGGCGCTTCCCCGTTCCAGATCATTAAGAAAGTCCTCATCCCGGAAGCCCTGCCTTCCATCATTGAGAATATCACTGTCGTCGTTGTCACCCTCATCGGTTCCTCCGCTATGGCAGGCACCATCGGCGGCGGCGGCTACTATCCTCGTCCTTATCGTCGTCGTCCAGCTCATCCAGTTTATCGGAAGCAATCTTGCGAAAAAGGCGAATAAGAAGTAAATGGTTTGTGGGTTCAGGGTTCAGGGTTCAAAAACTGCTCCCCGCGTATCGTCATTTCGAGCGAAGTCGAGAAATCTCTATGGCAGAACGCTTATTGTCGCATGTGAAACCGCACCAAGACATCTTTTTCCCTCAGCGCATACACGCTGATTCCCGCAGTGCAAGAAAGATCCCTCGGCTGCGCTCGGGATGACGATACGCGGAGATCGATTTTCGCCCCTTACCCCCAGAACCCGCCCCAAAAACTGTTTTCCACCGGGTCTATAGGAAATGCGAATTCTCCCGCTTCCATATATAGACACCGGATTTTATAAAAGAAGGGAAGTATATTTATGTTAAAGAAACTCGTCATCGCTGGACTTTGCGCCCTCTCCGCAGCAGCCATCATCACCGGCTGTGGTTCCAACGCAAAGCCAGCCTCCTCGGCCGCTGCCTCTGTACAGGAAAAGAAAGAGATCACCGTCGGTGCTACGGCCGGTCCGCATGCAGAAGTCGTCGAAGCCGCTGCCAAAGAAGCTGAAAGCAAAGGTCTCAAGGTCAATGTGAAGGAATTCTCCGACTATGTCACTCCGGATCAGGCACTCGCTGACAGCGATCTCGACCTCGTTGTCTACCAGCATGAACCGTTCCTGAAGAACTTCAACAAACAGCACAATACAAACCTCGTCTCTATCGGCAAAGCTATCCTGATGCGCATGGGCGTCTACTCCAACAAGTACAAGGATATCAAGGATCTGCCGGACGGCGCTACCGTCTCCATCCCGAACGACCCGACCAATGAAGGCCGTGGTCTCCAGCTGCTCGAAAAAGCAGGCGTCATCAAGCTGAAGGAAGGCGTCGGCATGAAAGCCACCCCGGCAGATGTCGTAGAAAACCCGAAGAACCTGAAATTCCAGGAACTCGAAGCCGCTCAGCTTCCAAGAAGCCTTGCTGATGTCGATGCATCTGTCATCACCATGAACTACGTCATGAGCTCCGGACTTTCCCCGAAAGACCAGGGCATCTTCCTCGAAGACAAGGATACCCCGCTTGCCGTCATGATCATCGCTGCCCGCGAGAAGGACAAGGATCAGCCGGCTTATCAGAAATTCGTCAAGTACTATCAGTCTGAATCCGTCAAAAAATTCATCGCTGAAAAATACAAAGGCACCATCGTTCCCGCTTGGGAATAATGACAGAAACCAAAAAGGACCGCGAAAGCGGTCTTTTTTGGTGTGGGGAACCGGTCTATGGATTCAAAAGTGTGAATGTCAATGAAAAAGTGAACCACATGGCCGTGAATTTTTGAGCCATTGTGATTGCGAAAAACTGAGCCATGTGGCCGTGAATTTCTGAGCCACTTTGAGCGTAAAAAACGAGGACAAGCTTCGATACAATAGTGCCTTAGTATTTTTACATGTATACCCGTGTGCACATGCATAACAGTTCGATTTTATCGAGTGTTTCAAAAATCTCACTTTATTTTCTTCTTATCTATGACACACGAAACATAGCCCCTGCAGATACAGGGGCTATGTTACAGGGGCTGTGTCTTTTTTACAACGATTCGTAATACTCACGAATCTTGTTTGCCATCAATTTTCTTCGCTTAACTAGGAAATCGGAGTAATCAGTGATATCCATATTTTCAAATCCATCTGGAACGCAGTTTTGGCGCAAATTATCTTTCAGTACCTCCTTATCGACAATACTTCCATATTGAGGAATTTTGGACTCGCACTGACTCAATATGTTTTTCATATAGATACACGGGGCATCATCACTGATTCGGATATTGATTTCCTGCTGAAGGAATACGTAATTCGCGATCTGGTTGTACATCGATTTAAGCAGACCATGATCCGTCAAATACTTTTTAGGAAACAGATGATGAATATCGCCGCGATTTTCCAACATGCTCTCCACTTCGATGTGTTCTGACAAGAAGCCTTTGTCATGCGATTTGGCTTGTGCTGCTAAGAAAATATTGAAATAGGGGCTGCTTGCTACGGAAGTATCCAATTTCTGTAAGAGCGTAACATTCCAGAAAGCAGCAGAAAGTTCCCCTGCTTCAGTCACATTCAAATATTCTACCGGGTCATCATAAGAGAAGAAACGCTTGATATCATAATCAAACATGGATTCAGGGGAGCTGGAATACCGTCCTGTCAAAATCGAGAGCACCACCCAGTGCCGCACAATTTTTTCGATGATACCATCGGCCACCTTGCGCTCCCGCAGTGCCAAGTAAAGTGCATAACCAAAGTTCAACACATTCTGCGAGCGTATCAAGGAAGGCTTCACAATACCCGCCGAATTTATGATCATAAGGAATCGTTCGTAATTGGTCTGATTGATGGTATGCAATACCGCATCATGCAATTTGGCGAAAGAGTCCTCTTCGATTTCAATTTTAAATTCTCGTGTTTCAAAATCACGGCCAGACAGCAAACTAACCAGATCTGCTAATCTGCCTCTTTTGAATTTGTAGGTGAATGCCACGCGTAAAACATCAGCATAGGATGTTTTATATATAGGATTCACTTTTCCGGCGGCCCATTTGATGGCATCGAATTCTGGCTTAGACGCAAAATCCGTGTCATTTGCTTTGATATCTTTCAAATCTTCTGGGGATTCCAGCAAGTGACAGAAATAATCGATGGTCTTCCTGGTCAGATTTCCTCCGTATGCTTCATTAGAGGAAATCTTGGACATGGCAAAATCGGCTTGTGACAATACGACCCCTTTGGAATTGATTCGAATAAAAATATCTGTGACGCTATCAATATCCAAGTCTGCATTCAAGCTGATAACGCCTAATCTATTATCCTGAATTCCACGAAGTTTAGTAAAAATGTCACTGATTCGAGACATTTGATTATTGTCATTTAGCCCATTCTTTTGGCAATAATCCATGACCTGGGAGAAAAAATTAAAATTCGACTCAAACATTTTCGAGATATCCGGAATCCACTTACTACTCTTTTGATTTGCGGAGTTGGATACTTCAAATGTTTCTTCCAGAGGATTAAATGCGATGACAATCCGTTTCCATTTATAGTGAGAATCAAGAACTTCATTCCCTGCAATAGCCGCTGACAGTGCTGTAATACGCTGCTGCCCGTCAATTAGTATTTTTTTCCCAGAAGAAGTTGTCCCATCTTTCAGTTTAACTTTCGGATTTTGCCATACAATAATGTAGCCAACGGGAAATCCTTTATATAAGGAGTCTAACAAATCACGAACTTTGGAGGCGTCCCAGACAAATGGGCGCTGCATCTCCGGAATAGCAATTTCTCCAGCTTTTATATCTGACAATATCGTATCCACAGCGAAATTATTGACATCGTATCGAGCCATCATCGCACCCCATTCTGTAAAAAGTTTAAATAATCCTCAGCACTCACTATAATGATCTTTGACAAATATTATAGCATAGAGCACACAAGAACATGAAAAAGAGCCCCTGAAAAACAGGGACTCTCTCTTTTTAAATTTACTTACCTTACGCTCACCGCTTTGCCATCTGTCTCTGATACATAGAGATCAGTGCATCCTGCAGAACCTGAGAAAAGTTTACATGATTGGTTTCTGCGAATGTATTCAGCCACGCAGGAATCGTCAGATTTTTTCGAACTGCTTTATTTCCATAGCGCTCTTCATAGGCGTTCATGTCCAGAACCAATATATTGACAAATCCATCCGGGCTATCTGGATGAATGGTGCTCCGATCACTCGCTGCCGGAACCGGACGACCTTCTTCCATTTCATCCAATACCCAGCCAGAAGCGGCATCGGTTGCCATGGCGATTGCATCCTCCAAAGAATCTCCTTCGCTGATGCATCCGGGAAGGTCAGGAACAACTACCGTATAAGCGCCTGGCTTATCTTCACACGGATAGAAGCAAGCAGGATAAAGTAATTTTTTCATAGGAATCGCCCCCTTATCAAATCAATCGGGACGTATCAAGTCCCGCAGCAGTAAAAATCGATTTCACTGTTCTTTTATCTAGGGAAACACGGATTAAATCGTTGTCAGATTTTACTCTTGAATTTTTATGTATAGCGAGGAATAACCTGACGCGAATAGCGAGCTATTTAAGGAAGGTTATGACGAAGCTATGTATAAAAATTCTTGTAAAATCTGACTCTGCGATTTAATCAGCGTTTCCCTAGATCGCCTCTGTGACAGGGAACGGTAATCTTTCCCGGTCTCCCATGATGCGTGTATTGATAGTGAGAGCCTCTGACAGCCTTTTGGACCCATCCGTTGTCTTCCAGTATTTTGATGACTTCTCTGAATTTCATTGTTCCGCCCTCCTTTCTTTATTATACGCATTATGCGCATTTTGTAAAGGCCACTTATCATTGTCCAAAATGATTGGCTATCAGACATAAAAAACAGCATAGCCGCAATCACGACTATGCCGTTTTTTCATGAAATAGAAGGTTTAGGGTTCAGAGAAACAGGTTCAACGGGTTCAATAGATTCTGAGGGTTCAACAGGTGTGGTGCAGCGCATAAAATAGTAGAGCGCCGCTCTTTCCCCATTGAACCTTCTGAACCCCTGGAACCTGTCGAACCCGCTAAACCAGTCACCAATTAGTACAATGCTTCATTAGCAATGACGAGGCGCTGTACCTGATTCGTTCCTTCATAGATCTGCATGATCTTGGCATCACGCATGTATTTTTCATTCGGATTTTCACGGGAGTACCCATTACCGCCCATGACCTGCACCGCTGTCGTGGTGACTTCCATCGCTGTATCCGAAGCGAAACATTTCGACATCGCGGAGAACATGGACGCCCTCTTATCTCCCTGCATCTTCAGCCAGCAAGACTTGTAGACAAGCGCGCGTGCTGCCTCTGTCTTGGTGACCATATTCGCGATCATTTCCTGTACCATTTCAAAAGAAGCGATCTTCTGACCAAACTGCTTTCTCTGGTGTGCATAGTGGATGGCATTTTCCAGTGCAGCCTGCGCGATACCGACAGAAATCGCACCAACGACCGGACGGGATGTCTCAAGCGTCTGCATAGCGATACGGAAGCCCATGCCTTCACGACCGATGCGGGCGCTTGTCGGAACGAAGCAGTCATCAAAAATGATTTCCGAAGTAGCCGAAGCGCGAATCCCCATCTTGTCCTCTTCCTTGCCGATGGAGACGCCCGGCGTATTTCTATCAACAGTGAAAACAGTCAGACCACGAATGCCGCCCGATTCACGGGTATTGGCAAAGAGTGTGATTTTGTCACAGATCGGCGCATTGGTGATGAAGCACTTCGTACCATTCAGGACATAACCGCCATCGACCTTTTTTGCCTTACAGGATACCGCACCTGCATCAGAGCCTGCTCCCGGTTCCGTCAGGGCAAAGCAGGCGATCCCACCGTTGTTCAGGCAGTCGAAGTATTCCTTTTTCTGTTCATCGCTGCCGGCGAAAAGGATCGGGAAGGAAGCGAGCGAATTGGCTGCGCAAACAGTCGCAGTACCTGCACAGCCCTTTGCGAGCTCTTCACTGATCATCGCACCCGTCAACAGATCGAGTCCTGCTCCGCCATATTCCTTCGGAACAGCCAGCTGAGTCATACCGGACTGTTTCAAAATCTTCAACAGCTCCGGATCCATGACACCACTCTTATCGATGTCCAGAGCGCGCGGCGCGATCTCCTTCTGTGCGATCTCCTTCGCCAGATTTACCAGCTCCTGCTGCTTTGCATCTAATGTAAAGTCCATTCTCGTTCCTCCATGAAATCAAAGTGCTTCTTCTGCCAGGGCTTCCCCCTAAAATTTTACTATATTGCTATTATTATAACAGATATGCTGGGCTTTCGGATGGAAAAATATAAAAATACTCGCAGAATCTGATCCTGCGAGTGGATCATGATTTCCCGCTTCATCGCTCCCCCATATGCTTTGGAATACCAGAAAAATCACTGCTCCCCCCTTCTCTGTAAAGCCATAGGAGCTTTCCCTGCATGATGCCAACAGTCATTTTGAAATATGCCTTCGTCCGTCCCCCCACAAGTCCGTATAGGTACAGGTCGCAGACATCTTCATATAGGCGCCAAACTTTACAGCACACACTTGAAAGCCACACAGTCGGGATCATTGGCATAATGGTACATAACCCCATCCATGTAGGCTCTCGCCTTCCCGGTGCGGGCGATTCGTTCGGCAAAGTATCGCGCTCTCTGGGGTGGCCACGTCAATGACTGTATCTACCATCTCCTCATTGCCCTTTAAAATAGCGCCTATTATGCCATTGTAGGCCGCCTTGAGTCCCTGCATAGATAAATTTTACCTATGTTCCTTTGCGCATCGCGCAGGGCACGTTTGAACGCGTTCCCTTGATGCCCATTGGACAGAACAGGCTGCAGAAGGCGGCGAGCGTGCTTTGGTTGTACCGTCAAACCTTGATGACAGGCAAATACTTTTTTCTAACGAAGAAGATGATGAAGCCAGTCACACTGCATCAAAAAAATGCCATCCCGTCATGCACTGCGGAATGGCATGCACTGCGGAATGGCATTTTCTTGATTTGGTAAAAGTATTTGTAGAAGTGATGAATTTTATGCAAGTTAGGTAGAAAAAGAAAAGCCCGAAGTCATCCATGACTTCGGGCTGAATGTCTGGTGGATCATCAGGGGTTCGAACCCCGGACACCCTGATTAAGAGTCAGGTGCTCTGCCAGCTGAGCTAATGATCCGTTTCAACGAGATTTATTATACTCGTTTTTCTTGCTTTTGTCAAGCTCTTTTTTCAAATCCTTGATTTGTTTTTATTTCAAGAGGTCTTGTCTCAAGCGATGTTAAGAGTATATCATGTAACTTCATTTTTTGCAAGAGGTAAAATAAAGTTTTTTTGAAAAAGAGCAGTTGCCTTTCAGTAGTGAATCCCATACTTATGCTTCAGCTCATCAATGTCCTTTCGCATGTCACGGTCACATTCTTCCAGTGCCATTTTCAGATTTGGAAGCTTCTGTCTCACCAAGAAAGACTTCTTCGCGCTGGACATTTTATAAATGTGGGCAAGCTCTTTCTTGTAGGATGCCATGAATTCCGCCAGCTCTTCAGGGGAAAGCTCCTGTTCTTCATTCAGATCAACTTCTTTCTGATCCATTCTATGTTCTCCTTCCCTGGGAAACGCTGTTTCCCTTCTTTTCTTTTATTGTACCATGAATCCGCCCTCTCTGCCTGCAAGAAATAGCGGCCATTTCTTTTTTTGAAAATAATTCTTAAAATACAGTGGAAATATAAAGTACCATTCAGTATAATAAAGGAAGGCAATCATATAGCTTTTATTCACCGATCAGCTTATATATTGTATACACTATATCAATGTTACATTGAAAGGAAGGTATCGTTATGCCGCTCGTAGGAACTACTGAAATGTTTAAAAAGGCATATCAGGGGCATTATGCCATTGGTGCATTCAATGTGAATAACATGGAAATCATCCAGGGGATCATGGAAGCCGCCAAGGAAGAAGAGTCTCCGGTCATTCTTCAGGCTTCGGAAGGCGCCCGCAATTATGCCGGTCAGGAATATATCGTCGGCCTGGTCAAGACTGCCCTTCAGGATTATCCGGAGATCCCGACCGCACTCCATCTGGACCACGGCTCTTCTTATGAGATCTGTAAGGCCTGCATTGACGGTGGCTTTACTTCCGTCATGTATGATGGCTCGAAGCACTCCTTCGAGGAAAATGTCAAAGTCACAAAGCAGATCGTCGAATATGCACATGACAAAGGTGTCGTGGTCGAAGCCGAGCTCGGACGCCTGGCCGGCGTAGAAGATCTGGTCAGCGTCGATGCGAAGGATGCGATCTTTACGGATCCGGAAGAAGCGGCTGAGTTCGTAGAGCTTACCGGCTGCGACTCTCTCGCTATTGCGATCGGCACCAGCCACGGAGCTTACAAATTCAAAGGCGACCCCTATCTTGACTATGAACGTCTGGAAAAGGTCGGCAAGCTCCTGCCGAACTACCCGATCGTCCTCCATGGCGCTTCTACCGTCATTCCGGAATTTGTGGAAAAGTGCAATGCCTATGGCGGCAAAGTCCTCGGTGCGAAAGGCGTCCCGGAAGACATGCTCCGCAAGGCTGCCACGATGGCTGTCTGCAAAATCAATATCGACACCGATATCCGTCTGGCTATGACAAGTGCCATCCGTGAAGCACTCTGCAAGGATCCGTCGAATTTCGACCCGAGAAGCTATCTGAAGCCGGCTAGAGAGGCTGTGAAGCAGATGGTCATGCAGGAGATTTCAGAAGAGGGATTAACTGCATATGGATTAGGATATCAAGTAGCAACACAGGGAACAGGCATCCTGTCCGTAATTTTCAGAGGATATTGTAATTATGAAGGGGCAGCCCATCCGACTAATCTGATCAGGACGATGAATCTGGATCTGACAACAGGTAAGAATCTGCGATTGAAGGACTATGCGGACATGGCACAGATTGTTTCTGGACTGGAGACTG
>OLZZ01001124.1_pt1 | contig 10373 bp, 6 predicted proteins | sample 1673571 | NCBI WGS metagenome assembly OLZZ01 (sample SAMEA103958115, study PRJEB25191) | human gut metagenome | biome: human-associated habitat [ENVO:00009003]; feature: intestine environment [ENVO:2100002]; material: feces | place: Germany | collected 2013/2015 | reverse complement strand
GCCTCCCGCCAGCAAAATCCCCGTGGAGATCATCACCAGTTTGAAGTAAGGGGTCCACTGCATGTGCAGGCGGCGGTGTTTGGAAAAAAAGCGGTTTGCCAGGCGTGAATTGATTTCCTTGTAAATGCCGAATCCCAGGCCGCCGCATACGATCAGCGCCATGATGACCGCCTGCCCGCTGTAGCACAGGCGGATGCCCGGCTCCATCAAATTCATCGGGAAAGTTGAAAAACCAGCATTGCAGAAGGCGGAAACGGAGTGGAACAGGGAATGCCACCACAAAGGCTCCCCCATCAGGTTGATGTCCTTCCCTTCCCAGGAGAAATAAAGAAGGACGGTGCCGCACAGTTCGATGAACAGCGTACTGACCACAATAGTGGTGATAAAGGAGACGACGGCTCCTAGATTGTCTTCATCAAGCAGATCCGTCAGCAGCACGCGGTCCCTCAGGGAAAAACCCTGGCCTGCCACCATGGCTACGAAGTAGGCGAACGTCATGATGCCGAATCCGCCAATCTGGATAAGGGCAAGCGTGAACATTTCTCCCAGCGGGGTAAAAGTATGGGCAAAATCCACGGCGTTCAGACCGGTGACGCATACTGCGCTGGTGCTGGTGAACAGGGCATCCGTAAAACTGAGTGTAATACCCGGATATGTGGAATTAGGCAGCAGAAGCAATCCGGTGCCTGCCAGGATGACTACTCCCAGAGAAGCTACAAACTGCATGGCGGGGGCCATAAGAGGCCGGCCTTTTTTTTGCTTGCCCACCAGCCATTCAAAAATCCTGGTCAGGGACATCAGCGTGGGGATGGCAATCAGCCCGGCCGTAATCACCAGGCGGGAAAGCTCCGTGAACCTCATGTATCCCGCTTCCTGTTGTTCCCTGGCAATCAGGAGAAAAATCATGAGGCAGCTGATGATTTGGAAAATCAGGAGCCTCAGGGAAGGGCGGTTGATTTCCTTCCGGAAATAGGAACCCAGAATGCCCGTCAGGTGGCCCAGCGTGGCAACGGCTGCAATCAGCCGCGACCACTCATGTTCCGCCCGCGTCAGGGGCCACCCCAGCTCCCAGACCACCGCCCCCAGAAGAATGGCAATGCAGACGGCTGCAAGTTTGGTGAATCCCGAGCGTGTGGTGGTCATGAATGGAAATGCCTTATGCGGACTCTACCACCTGGACATGGAAAGAAAAGCTCTTAGGCCGTTTTATGCATGCGGGCGGGAAAGGGGCAGATGCCGCACTACGTTTCTTCATGGCGGGGCAGGGCCGGCCGGAAAGTGAGTGGAATAGTGATATTGATGAATTTCAGTAAATTTCTCTTACCGTGGATATGCGGGATGGAAGCGCTGCCGAAGAGGGCCTTGGTCAAAAAGGGAACATGTTTATCAAAAGGCATCCCGCGGCAAGCCGTATTTTAGGCTTTTCCTTTGGCGGCGGTGATGGCTTGATAGGGCCGTGCTGGCTAAAAGAATCATTCCGTGTCTGGACGTAACGGACGGCAGGGTCGTTAAGGGGACCAATTTCATTAATCTGAGAGATGCCGGGGATCCTGTAGAATGTGCCAGGGCGTATGATGCCCAGCAGGCGGATGAACTTGTTTTTCTGGATATTACCGCTTCTTCCGATGGCCGTGCCACCATGGCGGACGTGGTGCGCCGCACGGCGGCATGCTGCTTCATGCCGCTGACGGTAGGCGGCGGCATCCGTTCCGTAAAGGACATGCGCGAAATGCTTCTGGCGGGTGCGGACAAGGTTTCCCTGAATACGGCGGCCATCAATAGGCCGGAGCTGATTAATGAAGGTGCGGCGGCTTTTGGCAGCCAGTGCATCGTCGTCGCTATTGACGCCAAGCGCCAGGCTTCCGGCAAGTGGGGCGTTTCCACCCATGGAGGCCGGAAATTCGTGGGGCTGGATGCCGTGGAATGGGCTGTGGAGGCGGAACGCCGCGGAGCCGGGGAAATCTTGTTGACCAGCATGGATGCGGACGGAGCCAAAACGGGTTATGATATTGAATTGACCCGCGCCGTAAGCAGTGCGGTGCGCATTCCGGTAATCGCCAGCGGGGGTGCGGGTAATTTGGATCACATGGTGGATGTGCTGGTGGAAGGGAAGGCGGATGCCGTGCTGGCGGCTTCCATTTTCCATTTCGGGGAATACACGGTGCCGGAAGCCAAGGCTTACTTTGCTTCCAGAGGAATACCCGTGCGTCCTTTGGCGGAATAGCGGAAACAGCTTTTCTTTTGAGAGAAAATGAAATTCCGGCGCGTAATATGCGTATGCGCTGTCTTTTTTTTCCTCTGTGTTCCGCTATTGCCTTAACGTCTTTTGTCCAGGCCCAGTCCCTGGAGAGGCATCCCCTGTATGAACCCGCCCTTGTTTCCGCAGGAACTCCGGGTGATGCAGGTAATTTATTTGCCGGAGCCAAAGTAACCGCTTCCGGTCATTACGGCAGTGACCGTCCGGAACTGGCCGTGGACGGGCAGACGAATAACGCCGGCAAATACTGGGGTTGCGAGGGCATTCCCGTCTGGCTCCAGATAGATATGGGAAAGCCCCGGACGCTTTCCTCCCTGCATGTATGGCCCTATTGGGAGGGAGGGCGCATTTACAAATATAAAATAGAAGGTTCCGAAGACGGAAAGAACTGGAAAATGTTGGCGGATCAGTCTTCCAACAGCATTGCCGCCACTCCGGAAGGCGTTCCCTTCAAATTCAATCCGCAGACGGTCCGTTACGTTAAAATCACTTTTTTGGGCAATAGTGCCGGCAATGAGAAGGGGGGGCATCTGGTGGAAATCAAAGGGTACGGACCCGATGCCGCTCTGAGCCTGCAGGCTGCAGCGGTGAAGGATTATGACCGTATTCCTTACAATGGCGCTCCCGGGCAGGAAATGCTTCAGGATGCCGTGCGTCTGTCCGGCTGGAGAGGCGAACGCGCCGGCGGGCAGATTGCCGTCTGGTCTTCCCAGGCGCAGCCCCAGTTATCGGCCTCCTGCGCCGGGGTAAAAAACGCTGCCGGACAGATTATCCCTGTCCGGACTGCCATGATACGCTACACCAGGGGGGGCAACAGGCTGATTTCAGATATCATCGGCAGCGAAAACAGCTGCGATTTGCAAGCCGGAGGCGTGCGTCCGGTATGGGTGGAGGTCAATATCCCCCCGTCTGCCAAACCCGGCGTGTACAAAGGAAAAGTGGTAGTTTCCGCAGAAAGCGGCTCTCCCGTCAGTGTGCCGGTAATTCTGGAGGTGGCGCCGGAATCCCTCCCTGCTCCCGCGCATTGGCAAGTTCATCTGGACTTGTGGCAGCATCCGCAGGCCGTGGCCCGCTGGCATGATGTGGAACCGTGGTCTCCGGAGCATTTCGCGCTGATGAAGCCGGTGATGAAAAGGCTGGCGGATGCCGGGCAAAAGGCCATTACATGCTCCCTGATTGATGAAGCCTGGAATGCCCAGACTTATGACTGGTTCCCGCCCATGATTGAATGGGTCAAGGGCAAAAACGGAACCATGCGCTGGAATTACGCCAATTTTGACAAGTGGGTTTCCTTCATGATGAACGAGGTGGGCGTCAAGGGGCAGATATCCTGCTATACCATGATTCCCTGGAACATGAAAATCCGTTATCTGGATGAGGCGACCGGAAAGTACAAATTTCTGGATCTTAAGCCGAACGATCCCTCCTATGAAGCTATCTGGGGGCCTTTCCTGACGGATTTTCGCAAGCACGTCAAGAGCAAGGGCTGGCTGGGCAAAACCTGCATCGGGCTGGATGAACGGCCGGACGCTATGGTCAGGGCGGCCAAGAATGTGCTGGACAAGTATGCCCCGGAATTCAAAATCGTTTCCGCCGTCAATCGGCCTACGGCCATGACCCGGGACGTTTATGACGTCTCTCCTGTAATTGACCATGCAGGCACGGTCACGGGCGATCTGCTGGCGCAGCGCAAAAAGGAGGGAAAAAAGACGACGTTCTATGTCTGTGTCCATCCCAAAAAGCCCAACACCTTCACTATTTCTCCGCTGGCGGAGGCGGAATGGCTTCCCCTCTTTGCCGCCGCCAATCATTTGGACGGCTTTTTGAGATGGGCTTATAATTCCTGGAACCGCAATCCGTTTGAAAAGACGGATTTCGGGAACTGGCCCGCGGGAGACTGCTACCTTGTTTATCCCGGCAATCTCAGTTCCCTGCGGTTTGAAAAACTCCGGGACGGACTGGAGGAATTTGAAAAGGTCAATATCCTGCGCGCCCGCGCCGCAAAAAATCCTAAGGCGAAAGCTGCCGTAGCCCGCATGGATGAAGAGCTTTCCAAGCTCTTTACCGTGGAAAAAAGCCGCGGGAATTCCCATGAGGAAGACGTGCGGAAAGCCCGTGAAATTATCCGTAAAACGACGGAAATTTCCCGTTGACCTTTCTTGCGGGAAAAAGGGAAACCGCTGTATTTCCATGTCTTTCCGGAGGTTCGGTTAAGCTCCGGAAAGGGAGGGGAGGATCAGCGGTTTTCTCTTTGGTATTTCGATCCCCATTCCGCCATGGAGGCCAGGACGGGACGCAGACTGCGCCCCAGTTCCGTAAGAGTATATTCCACGCGCGGAGGTACTTCCGCATACACCTTTCGCGTAAGCAGGCCGTCCTTTTCCATAGAACGCAGGTTCGCGGTCAGAACTTTCTGCGTCACAGGCCCAATGGATTTGCGGAGTTCTCCAAACCGCCGGGTGCCTTCGAGCAGATCGCGGAGGATGAGCACTTTCCAGCGGGAGGAAATCAGTTGGAGAGTAGTTTCAACAGGGCATGATGAATTGTAGTAAGTCATTTAGTTTACGCAATGGTTTCTTTTAGGAATTCAGGTTACTATTTTCTGCCTACTTTACAGAAAGAATGTTGCCGCCTATTTTAATAGGTACTTGCCGTTACGGCAAGCAGAACAGATAATGCCATGAACAAGATCATCATTGCCAATTACAGGGAGACGGAGCCTCAGGTTATCAGCCGGGAGGGCAATTCCTTTGCGGTAAAGCCCGTCATTCGGGAAGCGGATGCCGGAAAATGTGCGGCCAGTTTCGTGGAAGTGGAGCCGGGGCGGTACGCCTATGGCTACCATTATCATGAAGTGAATGAAGAGGTATTTTACATCATCAGGGGCCATGCCGTTGTGCGTACGCCTGAGGGTGAAAAGAATTTAAAAGAGGGGATGCGATTGTATTCCCCGCCAGCTCGGAGGGAGCGCATGTTATCCGCAACGGATCCGCTACGGAAAAGCTGGTCTATCTGGATGTGGGCACTCGCCTGACGCCTGATGTGGTGCACTTCCCGGATACGGCATCCGGAATGGTATATTTCTCCTCCGGTGTGCACCATTTTCGGGAATCTTGAAGCAGCATCCCTGTTTTAAAGCCTTTTTCCGGTTTTTCCACCGGCGCGGTCCGCAGGAAAGCGGGCCGCGCTCCTCTGGGGAGGAAGGTGTGAGAAAACAGTATTCCCTTGGCCGCATGAGATGCCCGTCTTTACCTTGGACATGGCTGGCAGCAAAGGCTGCGGTTCCTTGAAGGCCTTCAAAACCTCCATGCGGAAATTAACCCGTATAAGGTGAGATATATTAAAACCCGGCCTTGCAGCAAGGTGTGCCCCTTTTTTGTGCTGCGGGGGAAGGATGAATTCTCCGGTTTTCAGGAAGGGAAAGTACTGGCGCAGGAAGCCTGCTTGCGTGGCTGTATGGCGGGGCGGAAAGGCAGTCCCCTCCCCGAAATATTCATGGTTTGTTTTTCATGAAATCCGGCAGTAAAAAACGCCCCTGCCGGATAAGCCGGACAGGGGCGTTGAAATTAAGCGGCCTGTACCTTATTCCGCAGGTTTGTCGGCACCCATGCCGGCAATGCTTTGGTACAGGTTCCAGCGGTGCCAGACATCCTTCTGGGCTTCTTCAAGGAGTTTTTCGAATCCTTCCTTATTGGTCTTCGCCAGAAGCTTGAAGCGGTTTTCGCTGAGCAGCACATCGCGCAGATCGCCTTTCGGGCCTTTGCCTTCCACAATCAGCGGATTCTTGCCCTGGCGGGCCAGGTCCGGATTATAGCGGTAAAGCAGGACTCGGCCGGAATCCACCCATGCCTTCTGCTGCTGCAGGCCCTTGGCCATATTGATGCCGTGGGAGATGCAGTGGGAGTAGGCGATGATGAGAGCCGGGCCGTCATAGGCTTCCGCTTCCACAAAGGCTTTCAGCGTGTGTTCGTCCTTGGCGCCGAGAGCGACGGAGGCCACGTACACGTTGCCGTAAGTCATGGCCATGAGGCCCAGATCCTTTTTCACTCCGGGCTTGCCGGTCGTGGCGAATTTGGCTACTGCGGCGCGCGGGGTGGATTTGGAGCACTGGCCGCCGGTGTTGGAGTATACTTCCGTATCCATGACCAGCACCTTCACGTTCCGGCCGCTGGCCAGAATGTGGTCCAGGCCGCCGTAGCCGATGTCGTAGGCCCAGCCGTCGCCGCCCAGAATCCACACGCTCTTGCGGACAAGTTTATCCGCAAGGGTCAGGAGGCGCGCGTATTCCGGCTTGCCGGCGATTTTCTTCTTGAGTTCTTCAATGTTTTCACGCTGTTGGGCGATGTCTGCTTCATCCTTCTGCGGATTAGCCAGTATCCGATCCACCAGTTCCTGGCCCACGGCACCGGCAGCTTCATGAAGAAGCTCAATGGCGTGTTCCATCTGCTTGTCCAGGGAGACGCGGAAGCCAAGACCGAATTCGGCGTTGTCTTCAAACAGGGAGTTGGCCCAGGCGGGGCCGCGCCCTTCAGAGTCATGGGACCACGGGGTGGTGGGCAGGTTGCCGCCGTAAATGGAGGAGCAGCCCGTAGCATTGGCGACCACCAGGCGGTTGCCGAAGAGCTGGGAGAGCATTTTTACATACGGGGTTTCACCGCAGCCGGCACAGGCGCCGGAGAATTCGAACAGCGGGCGCAGCACCTGCATGGAGCGGATGTTGTCCGTTCTTACCTTGGTGCGGTCCACGTCCGGAAGGCTCAGGAAGAAATTCCAATTGGCTTCTTCCTTGTCGTGAATCTTCCCGGCCGGGACCATGGTCAGGGCCTTGTGCGTCGGGTCCGTCTTGCTCTTGGCCGGGCAGACGTCCGCGCAGAGCGTACAGCCCGTACAGTCGTTCGGGGAAATCTGGATGACGAATTTCTCTCCCTTCCAGTCCGGATGCTTGGCATCCAGGCATTCAAACCCTTCCGGAGCGTTTGCAAGAGCATCAGGAGAGAAGAATTTGCTACGGATAACCGCGTGCGGGCAGACGGCGGTACACTTGCCGCACTGGATGCAGAGGGTCGGATCCCATTCCGGCAGATCCAGGGCCAGATTGCGTTTTTCGTACTGGGACGTTCCGTTCGGGAATGTGCCGTCCACGGGCATTTGGCTGACCGGGATGCTGTCGCCTTCACCGCACATCATCTTGCCAAGGACGTTTTGTACGTAGTCCGGAGCGTCCGGGGACATGGCGGGCGGAATGGCGTGTCCGTTTACAGTTTTTCCGGTTGTGTCCACCTGGTGCAGGTTTTCCAGCGTGGCGTCCACGGCGGCGATGTTTTTGTCCACCACTTCCTGGCCCTTCTTGGCGTAGGTTTTGGCAATGGCCTTCTTGATGTAGCCGATGGCTTCATCCGCGGGAATCACGCTGGCCAGCTTGAAGAAGCAGGTCTGCATAATCATATTGATGCGGCCGCCCATGCCCGTTTTGCGGGCCACGGCAAAAGCGTCAATCGTGTAGAGCTTGATGTTCTTGTCCAGAATCTGCTGCTGCATGCGGGCGGGCAGCGTGTCCCAGAGCTTGTCCGCCGGGTGCGGGCTGTTCATCAGGAAAGTGGCGCCGTTGGCGGCATTCTTCAGGAAGTCGAACAAATCCAGCAGGGAAGGCTGGTGCAGGGCCAGGAAGTTTGCCTTGGTGATCAGGTATGTGGATTTGATCGGACGGGGACCGAAGCGCAGGTGGGAAATGGTGGAGGACCCCGATTTCTTGGAGTCATACACGAAGTAGCCCTGCACATACAGGTTCGTATGCTGGCCGATGATCTTGATGGCATCCTTATTGGCGCCCACGGTGCCGTCGGAGCCGAGGCCGAAGAACATGGCCCGCGTCACGTCGTCCGCTTCCGTGGAATAATCTTCATCATACGGGAGGCTGGTGCCCAGTACGTCGTCGTTAATGCCGATGGTGAAATGATTCTTGGGAGTGTCCAGAGCCAGGTTGTCATAGACGCCCTTGACCATGGCGGGGGTGAATTCCTTGGAGGAGAGGCCGTAGCGTCCGCCTACCACCTTGGGCATGCCGTTGGTGAAGGGCAGCGTGCCGTTGGCCTGGGCGTCGAAGAGGGCCTGGATGATGTCCTGGTGGAGCGGTTCTCCTTGGGAGCCGGGTTCCTTGGTGCGGTCCAGCACGGCGATCTTCCGCACGGAGGCGGGCAGCGCCTCGATGAGCTTCTCGGCGGCGAAGGGGCGGAACAGACGGACCTTGACCAGGCCCACCTTCTCGCCGTGGGCGTTCAGGTAGTCGATGACCTCCTCGGCCACGTCGCAGATGGAGCCCATGGCCACGATGACGCGGTCAGCGTCGGCGGCGCCGTAGTAGTTGAACAGCTTGTAGTCGGTGCCCAGCTTGGCGTTGATCTTGTCCATGTACTTCTCCACCACGGCGGGCAGGGCGGTGTAGTAGCTGTTGCAGGCCTCGCGGTGCTGGAAGAAGATGTCGCCGTTCTCGTGGCTGCCGCGCATATGGGGATGCTCGGGGTTCAGGGCGTGCTTGCGGAACTCGGCCACGGCGTCCATGTCGCACATATCCTTCAGATCCTCGTAGTCCCAGACAGCGATCTTCTGGATCTCGTGGGAGGTGCGGAAGCCGTCGAAGAAGTTGATGAAGGGGACTTTGCCGCTCAGGGCGGCCAGGTGGGCCACCGGGCTCAGGTCCATGACCTCCTGCACGTTGCCCTCGCACAGCATGGCAAAGCCGGTCTGGCGGCAGGCCATGACGTCGGAGTGGTCGCCGAAAATGTTTAGCGCCTGAGTGGACACGGTACGGGCGGACACGTGGAACACGCAGGGCAGCTGCTCAGCAGCGATCTTGTACATATTGGGGATCATCAGCAGCAGACCCTGAGACGCGGTGTAGGTGGTGGTCAGCGCACCTGCACCCAGAGAGCCGTGAACGGCGCCGGCAGCGCCGGCTTCGGACTGCATCTCCACCACCTTGACCTTGGTGCCGAAGATGTTTTTCAGACCGTTGGCGCTCCACTGGTCCACGAAGTCCGCCATGGGGCTGGACGGGGTGATGGGGTAGATGGCTGCGACCTCGGAGAACGCGTAGGAAACGTGCGCCGCGGCGTTATTGCCATCCATGGACTTCATTTTTCTTACCATAATGAGCCTCCTTACATTATATACTTCCGTACCGCCAGAAGGGCGCAAAGACCCCTTTGTACGGAATGTTAGGCACCGTCATAGTAGCACAAAAAATCCTGGATGTAAACCCATATTTTCGTGATTTGTGCCACGATAAAACTTTTTTAGCGCCATGCACAAAAATTCTCACGGCGGCGGGACAGGTTCATGCACTCCGCGCAAAAGGCAGGGGACTTTTTTGGAAAAAGTGGCTGTTCACGGCGGAAATTTTGTGGTAAAATGTACGGTGCTATAAAATTAGTGTAAAGGGGGCGCTGTCCATGATGGTGACGGTACGGTCGCTGGGCCTGACGGGCATCACCGGCTATGAGGTGTCGGTGGAGTGCTTTCTGTCCGGCGGACTGCCGGGGTTCGACGTGGTGGGCCTGCCGGACGCGGCGGTGAAGGAGTCGCGGGAGCGCGTTCGGGCGGCGGTGAAAAACTGCGGGGCCAAGTTCCCCGTCAGCCGCATCACGGTCAATCTGGCTCCGGCGCGGGTGCGGAAGGAGGGCACGGTGTACGACCTGCCCATCCTGCTGGGCATTCTGGCCGCGGCGGAGGAGATATCTCCCCTGCCCCAGGGCGCGGCGTTTTTGGGCGAGCTGAGCCTCTCCGGCGCGCTGCGGCCGGTGACGGGCGTGCTGCCCATGGCGCTGACGGCGGCGCGGCTGGGCATCGATACGCTGTATGTGCCCGAGGCCAACGCCGCCGAGGCTACCCTGGCCGACGGGCTGACCGTGTACGGTGTGACGGACGTGGGACAGCTCATCGCCCACCTGAAGGGCGAGCAGGTCATGACGCCGGCGCCCCGGTGGACACCGGGACATCAGGACCGGCCCCTGCCGGACTTTGCCGACGTGATGGGGCAGGAGAATGTGAAGCGGGCGCTGGAGATCGCCGCCGCCGGCGGCCACAACGTGCTGCTCATCGGCTCGCCCGGCTCGGGAAA
>OLZZ01001120.1_pt1 | contig 10382 bp, 6 predicted proteins | sample 1673571 | NCBI WGS metagenome assembly OLZZ01 (sample SAMEA103958115, study PRJEB25191) | human gut metagenome | biome: human-associated habitat [ENVO:00009003]; feature: intestine environment [ENVO:2100002]; material: feces | place: Germany | collected 2013/2015 | reverse complement strand
GACCTTCGGGCCGGTGAGGAACATGTTCGAGGTCTCCTTCTTCATGATGATGAAGTCGGTCAGCGCGGGCGAATAGACCGCACCGCCTGCGCAGGGGCCGAAGATGGCCGAGATCTGCGGGATGACGCCCGAAGCGGCCGTATTGCGGAAGAAGATGCCGCCGAAGCCTGAGAGCGCATCGACGCCCTCCTGGATGCGGGCGCCGCCTGAATCATTGATGCCGATGCACGGAGCGCCCATCTTGAGCGCGAGATCCTGGACCTTCCAGATCTTGTGGGCGTGCTTCTCGCCGAGGCTGCCGCCCGAGACGGTGAAGTCCTGTGCGTAGGCGTAGATCAGACGGCCGTCGACCGTGCCGTAGCCCGTGACGATGCCGTCGCCCGGCATGTCCTTCTTGTCCATGCCGAAGTTCGTGCAGCGGTGCTTGACGAACATGTCGAGCTCGACGAAAGAGTTCTCGTCAAAGAGCCGTTCAAGGCGCTCACGCGCCGTGTATTTTCCTTGAGCATGCTGTTTCTCAACGCGAGCAGCACCGCCACCCTGACGGATGTGGTCCTTCATCGCGTTCATCTGATCGATTTTTTCCTGAACGCTTGCCATTCAAATCCTCCTATATGAGTCATGAGCATAGTTCTGCCCTTTTATTGTGCACTATTTCGCCAAAAATTGCAAGCTGATACTAAATTCTGTCGACATACTCCTACGACTAAAGCCATGAGAGTATGAAATACCAACCAAAACTGCTCATCTAATGATGATTTTACGATTTTCCCTCCAATAGATACTCCCTCACTAGATACTCCCCCACCTGTGCCTTATCTTTATGTCAGATTCACTATATTACTAGCATAACAACAAAAGACTACAACGCTGACCTTGGCTGACCTGACATGCCAACTTCTGGGCGAAGCCATTTCATGCCTCACAAAACGCCAAGTCATCCTGCTCTTCGACATTTTTACTTTTCGATTTTATCCTCTTTTTGAATTTCCATTTTCATTTGGTAAATCTCGTTACGAATCTCTTTGTCGGTCATATCTGGGTGAATCTCCTTGATGCTCTCCTTCATTACTGTATTAACGTTGAGCAAATCATTCCCATTTAATTTGTTTTCGAAATAATCATTAAATTTATTGACCCCAATTTGATTTTTTTCAAAAGATGATGCAATGTGAATTATATGTTCTGGTGCTAATTTTGTTTTAGAAGCATTCATAACAAATTCCGGTGTTAATTGTGCTGTTCCCTTTTCACTTAATGTTTCTAGCGTCAATGCTGATCCCATTGCAATACAAGCCATACGATCTTTCTCATCCATTTGATCCTTTTTATCTCTATCTAGCTCTACATCCATGCGAAGATAATTAAGATAATCCTCTGCTGATTCGTTAGGCATCCTGGGACGTGTGTCTTCCTGTATCACCTTTGCACCAATTTCTTCAGTATCTTCTTCTGGATTCAATATACCAAGAACTTGTGCTATTGCTGTAATGACATTACGGAAAATAACAATTTTTTCCATAGTCGGAGCTATAGAAATTATAGTTCTAGCCACTGATGCAGCAACACTGCCAATTGTTGATACAACACCAGATACAATGCCTATAGCTGCACTGGCAATGCCACCTAGAAAGCCAAGAATTCCAAACATTACCCATCTCTCCTTTTTGATCCTAAAAGTAATACTAAATCCTTATCGCATTGTGATAATTTTCCTATTCTTTCTTCTTCCATTTCATTTAATACATAATTAATATCGTTGAGTAATTCCTTGTTACACTTTTCATCTTGTCTATAATAAAAGGTTTTGAAAATATAATTTGCTGCTCCACCTTTCCCTAATAATTGACAAAGCTTTTTCAAAGCCAGAGAAATTTCATCTGAGATTTCTCCTTTATCTATGCATTTGCCATATGATTTTCTTAAAGATCGATAGAGATTTTGGTGATTTAAATTTTCTTCAAAAAAGTCTTTTGTCGGTTGTTCTTTTAAACAATCAATCCCTTGAATAATACCAAGGTTCCAATTTGCATAAAGATAATCCATACAACGCATATGTATCGTGTCATCGCTTATTATTTCTTTTGATGTTGTATCTGTTTTTCTAGTCACATAAACCTGCACCGGCTTCTCCCATCCTTGTGAAAACACCACAGCACGCCCCATGCCAAGCGATGACAGGAATGCCTTCTGTTCATCACTCATCGCCATTGTGTTTCCGATAGCCTCCTTATCATCCTGGGCGAAAATTTTATGTACGATTTTTGTATTCGTATTTTTTAGTACATCAGTCGCTAACTTTGCTGGAATCTGATCAACGATGATCAGTGATTCTCCATACTTGCGAACTTCTGCAAGCATATTCGAAAACATCTCCACGCCCTGTTTCTTCGTCAAAGAATCACCTGGCTGATATCGGCTCAACAAGCGATGTGCTTCCTCTATTAAAGTAATGTGCTTAAAACATGGATCAACTAGATACTCAGCTCGTATCGCTTCCATAAAATTAGAAATAATAAATCCCATAATCAAAGATTTTTCTTCTGTACTTCGAATATCTTCTAGCTCGAAGATGATATGTCGATGCAGTAAATCTCTAAAATTAATCGAACGATATGTATTCAACATAGCACCTTTTGATCCAACAAGTAGGCTCATCAATCTGGCACGGATTGACCCAATATACTCGTCACGTAATCTATCGTCAAACTTCTGTGCAACAACGACTTCTTCTGTTTTCTTTATCAGCTCTGCCAATGTCGGAAATGCATATACGCCAGGCGCAAATGGATCTTTGTACAAAGAATTCGTATCATCTGCCACATCCCATCCACAATCTTCATAGCACTGATACAATGCAGTTTCGATAATCTGAGGAATTGCTGCTTCCATATCAAAGGCAGCTTCAATACTTGCTTTAATCATGTCGATATGTGAAGCAATAGTTTCATGCTGAAAAAATTCAAATGGATTTAAACGAAATGGTGTGACTTTATCTTTTCCCAAAGAAAAAACGAGTAAATCGTTATATTTATTGTACAAAATACGATATTCTGTCTTTACTGGTTCAATAACACAAAATGGCAGATTGCTTTCTAGTAGGAGCTTTTGACATGTCGTCGTCTTTCCGCTTCCTGTTACACCAGTAACAAACATATGGCGGCTAAGATTGTCTCGATTGATGGAAACAGGAATGTGTTTCAATTCTTGACCACTTTGAATTAGATTACCTATTTCCAATTCTTTTCCTATTGGGATATCCGAAGAAACATTTAATCCGAATTCTACTTCTTCTTTGAGAGAAAGTCCCAGAATTTCTTTTTGTGGAAGGCCAGCTATAATACTTAATTCATTAATGGAAAACCAATTTCCAAGAAAAGCACTACTATGCCCTGCATATTGAGATAGGACCGAGCGAATACAACGTTCTTCTTCATCAACAGGTTTATAGAATTTTCCCATTGGTATCTGAAAATTTCTTATTGTTTCCAAGCGTTTAGCATTTATATTAGTTCCATATCGCATAATAGGAACTTTATTCCCTGTATCACTGGAAAATAATGCAGTAATCGTATTTTCCAATTTCTTTAATGACAGTCCGCTAGCAGCAGCTATAGCAATAGTAGAAATATAGATACCTTTTCCCTTTCCATAATCAAGACGTTTCAATAAGACTTCATCAATATATTTCATCCATTCTTGCACATCTTTATTCAGAAATTCTCGACTCGTCCCTTTACTCGATCCCTTAGTAGTATTAATTCCTTTATTTAATGTATTAACGGTAGTTGTACTATTTCCATTTGTTTCACTAGAGCTTTCAGACCAGGTTCCTTCATTGTTGTTCGAACCTGTTGTATCCGTCCGTGTCTCATTGTCATTTTTATAGTTTGTATTTACACTCCGTTGCTCAGAATGCGATTCTCCATGATTCTTACTTTTTCCTTCTTGATGATTTACTGATTTCGATTTGTTGCTTCCAGATGTAATTGTATTCACTTCTGTTGTAGCAGTATTTTCAGAGCTTTGGACACTCTTTTTTGAATAAGGCGCTGCCATATCATAAAATTGATATATATCTTTTTCAATACCTTGAACAACTGCATATGGTAAATATTTGGCAACAACATAAAACGCAAACTTATCATGAATCATCGTATCAACTAATCGATCGATCCCTTGAAAATGTTCTTTATCTTCCGATACTCCAGGTACACCACCGATATAACTTTGCGAAGGCATGTCCTCTATTGCATCTAGCAAATCAATTTTTTCATCTTCAGATAATACATGAATCGTGCTCCCACGAAAATTTCCTTTCAATGATTCTCCAAGAATTTCTCTGCCTAAATCCTCAATAGATGATGTTAAAGAAAACATCTGCACTAAATCTCTCGATAAGCCATAATAAAAAGATACTTTCTCCCCATCACCTAGTACAAGATAGATAAAGTTTGTTCCTGGTATACGAACCGAGCTCAATACATTTTCCAGTGCTTCTTTTCGCGGAGCTTTTTCTTCATAGGTGACTTCTTCTACGTGTAAAAATACTATATCATCTAACTTAATATGCGGAACATCTTGAATAATAATTTTTTGATTATCTAGCAAGTAATATTTATTTGGATTTTTGATAAACTCTAAAACAGAAGTACACATTCTTATTCTTTCCTATCCCAATCATCTTAACAGTGATATATATTTCCCATCTGATGTAATTACTAAATTTTCCTGTACTAATTTTTTTAATTTTTTTCAAAAAAATTTTTCCGTTCATTTACCTTAAACATTTTCCCTTTAAATGCTTCTGGCTTTAATTCCATTTTCATCCCTATGTATGCTCTGCGACAATCTATCATATTCCGGTCCCTTATCCCAAAGCACACGTTCTTATTCTCATATTTTATTTATACGTTTTCCTCTTGAGTAAGATTATACACTGCTTTGGTCACACAACGGTCACACGGAGCGCTTTTCCACGGATTTTGTAAAAAGTATACATTGTAAATGCCGAAAACTGTATAATTTTAGACAATTTTCGGCATTTGCGTATTTTTTATTCGTTATATTCAACTATTATTTATTATATTTTTTGTATATCTTTTCAAACGCAGGCATGGAGCGCTTTATCATTTCCCTGTCATCCTCCTTTGCCTTCTCGCAGAATGCATTGCTGTCATCCTCGAGAGCCTTTACAAACATATAAAAGGAAAATCCACTGCGCCTCGCGGCTGTCAGCAAAAAACTTTATGAATTCAACCATAATGATTTTCAGTGTCCCGGTTAGCAGCTTAGCTAGTCCAAGAAATCGTCCGCATGCCCCTTTGATGTTTTTACATTGGCCTTCACAACCTGCTTAATTGCCTTTTTTCGTTTGCCTTGATTAATTTCATAAGATTGCATAAATCAACCTTCTCCTTCCATACCTTTCCTCCAAGAATTTATTTAATGTTTAAATATCTAAACCTGTTTGCATTTTTATCTATCATCCTTATTTTCATAAAAGGCTTTTTCACACCTTTCTTATAAATCACCCCACATTCACTATTGGGACTGCCTTCGAGAGTGATTTTGTCTATTTCTGAAAAAGCGATTACTTTTTCTTTTCCAAACTGCCATTTATATCTGATTTTTCTGTTTTCTATAGTATATTTGTATGTGCATGTATGTATAGCTGATATGACAGAAAAAACTAGGCATACTACCCAAAACAGATATAAATCTGGTCTGTTATCTACAACTACAATTGTCATGATTAGGAATCCTAAAAACACCAATACTGTTACTATGGATAACCCTTTATAGAAGTTTGGTCGATAAATCACAAATTGTTCTGTATTATTTATATCTTCGGGTGGAGTTAAGTTATAGAGTTTCATCATATCCTTTTCAAACCAATCTTTGAATTTAATAGAATGTTTACTTAATAACGTAAGTCCTATTCCGTACGCTGCAAAAATGGATAGCACAATAATCATTATTACAAATCCAGTGAATGCTCTGGGCTCATTAATATTGGATGGTACAAAGAAAGCAATTAATAGCAAAATTGCAATCAAGCTTAAAGTACATCCATAAATAATACGCCCATGAAAGTTCCTATTTCTGTTTTTTCTTTTTCTTCTTTTTTGTATCTTCTTTATATAATTTATTACTCATCTTATACCCCTTTTAAAACAAGCTCATTATGCATACAATTCCTATTACCAGGAAAATTGAGCCAAATCCATAACCGAACAATTTTGCTTTCTTTTCCACAGAACCATTGGGGAACTCTTTATCATCAATGTGGATATAAATAGTTTTCTGGAAATTTAGATTATCAGCTATTTTGGTTACTATGGTTTCTTTTTGGGAATCATCGTATTTAAAGCAGACTTTTCACCCAAAAATCATTTATAAAGAATACCTGTATAATTGTTCAACACATCATCTGGTTGTATGACATTCGATACCATCGAAATCTCCAGTTTATAGATAGTATTTAAATCGCCAACTGCTCCTTCAACCGGAGTATATCTGTCAATATAAACATTTGTCTTCTTTTTTGTCGTAATAGTCAATGCCACATAATCATCCGTAGTAACCAGTTTATAATAAACATCTTCATCTGGAAAACTCTCACGTGCTCTGCTCACTATATTAGCAAAATTATAACGCTCGGATTCCTCTCCTAATGGTTCTTCTCCACCATCAATTGCAGTCTGAATTTCTTCAAGTACCTTCACTGTTCTGTCGTCATTTTTTCTGTTGTCAGCAATTGACTGAATAGTGGTTCCCAGACAGATTACTAGAATGATAGCAGCCATAATAGCTAGTGCTGAAACAGCTCCGATTACGATTTCTCGTTTCTTTTTCTTCTTTTCCATCTCCGTTAACTGTGTAGCTGCAAACTGCCGCGAAAAAGTATCAGCATGCTCATTTCCATAGGCAATAAATGCCTCTTCTGTATTATATCCTGGATACATCTGGTAGATCTGGTTTTCTGAACAAAACTTCTCCATTCGCCAATAAAATGGAATATACCATGAGGTATATTTTCTACGTCGAACAAAAAATATAAGCAGCCCTATTACAATTATAGAAAAATATCCTGTCATAAGAATTGCGTCTTCCAATCCTTGTATACGAGAGGCTTCTTTCTCCGGTATAACTGCGATGATACTGTAATCTCCACTATCTTCATCCTTAGACCAGTAAGTGTTAAGACGTCCTCCGTAAGACCATCCAGTGGGATCTACCCCAAGATCAGTCAATGAATAGACAACGTGCTTTCCTTTATTCGGATCCTTAACAGATAATGTAAGTCCATCCTCCTGAACTACACCTGTCACAGTCATAGTTCCTTTTAATTGCTGGCCTGTTGCAGCTTTAATCGCATCAAATCCAAGACCAAACCCAAAAAACCATACACATGTAAGGACAAAATTAAGAACAATAAAACGAATCAAGCTTGCCCAAAGATTGTATCTCAAAGATTTTTCTAACTGTTCCTTTTCTGAAGAAGGGATGCCTGGCATGGTAATATACCAGGAAGCAATCATTTCTCGTCTTGTTTCATTTTCATTTGCGCGTTTGATATTAGCAGCATCTCGTACAGTTGTTGCCACCCCCATAAGCACACTCCTTTCACATATTTTTCCTCAGTATCTCTATTTTATGGCAATACTAACTTTATCTAACCAATTCTCGGTTAAATCAGTTAAATCCCCTAAACATTTCCTCATCTATATAACAGCCAGCCTTGTCATACTCCGTGAGATTTATGGCACAGTCAAACGAGCCTATCATGCCTTCTATCGGCTGTATAAATCCATTCCAACCCTCGCCCTTCATGCCCTGTCGCAGCCTCTTCCAATCTGTAAACATACGCACCGCAGGACGACCATGTTTACCCTCAATCGTAGCCAGTGCAATGGTCGTATCCTTCTCAATTACCACCTTGCCATTTTCGTCGGGACTTGGCATATCGTTGTCTGCCTTCATTGGAATTAAAAACTTTGCTTTCACAAGCTCTCTCGACATGAAAGAAAAATATAGCTTATAGATCAGCTCCTTATCCGGTGTATCTGGGTGTCCAAGCTCCGCTATCAGTAAAATCCATCTCTCCAGATCCGGATTCATAACCGGTCTGTTTATCTCTGGAAGATTGCTAAAATCCGGCTTTTCGACTATCTTCTCTGCCGATATCGAGGTATTACTATTGACCACACGCACTCCGCAGGCTCCATTCATATAAAAAATGCTTCCAAAAAAGTCGCTTATCGCATTGCTCTGATCGTTTTTTATCTCTCTTATTTCGTATTTTTCAGCTGGGAATGTTGCTCCTATCACATCCTTATAGGGTTTTGTGAGTATCCATATATCCGGTGGTGTACACATATAAGTACCATCTTTCTGATCAACCGTTTCTGAAAACATGGCCGGTTCACCGGTTATTTTGCTGTATACACAATATATCTGTGATACAGAGAGCATTTTGGTCACAATTGCCTCTGCAAGCTTTGCTATCTTCTGCATATCTTTCGCTCTATCTGCATCAGTAGCTGTCGGCAGTACCTTGCATCTATACCAGCTATACAGTCGCCACATTTCTGCACCGTCCGTGATGCTCATACGGTCAAGCTCGTCCTGTGTCAGCTCGATCTGTCTGTGAAAGACCATCTGATTACCCAACGCCTTCACATATGCATCATGAACATCGGATACGCTTGCCTGTCTCGAATAAAGCACAGTACCACATCGAAACGGAAAATCTGCCGCGCACTCCAGCTTTAATCCCACATGACAATCCTTGGCCTCATCTGCCCTTTTCCCGGGTTCAAGCTCTATTCCAAGCACTGTCGTCAGTAATATTTCCCCCTCCTCGTCATCCGAGAAGTTGGTTACGTAGACTGCTGCCCCCACTCTCACAGTTCCCTTCACATAGCCCACGACCACAATATCCTTTGTGTTCAAGAGAGCAAACCTGTCCTCAACTCCAAGCACAAAGCTTGCCGGCTCATCATTCTCCTTCTTTTTAAACGCATCAAAAATTCCCATAACTTGATTTCCTCCTGTATTCTCTTATATGTATGTAATCCTGTTGTCAAATAGAGACCGCCACTATGAGCTGGTCGACATCCACTCCATAAAAAATCTTTTCACGTCACTGTAATTTTAGCTTTAATATCTGGTATTTCTAACTGATTCATTTATCATCCTCGTTATGAAGTTTTGTTCTTTCGTATACCTAGGGGCAAATTTCGCTTTAACCTATGAATTCCTCTACGGAATTCTGACTCAATTTATAGTAATCGGTCACCGAAAAGTTTTGCCTTCGGCAATGGTTATGGAGGTAGTTGGATTTATTAGATTTTACTTCTAAGAAAGTCCTAAAGTATAACCATAATTAAGTATAATATATGTTAATACTACTAATATTGCTTCTAACGTCATATTCTGATACAATCTTTCCCCATTGATATTTTTCACCTTGAAGTAATCCCATTTCTGTTAAAATTTTATCATGTATCTTTTTTCTGTCTCTCTCGTTTGATTCAGAAAATTTTTCATCACAACAAATTAAAGACACCATATAAATTATTCCATCTCGAAAGAATAAACTCATAATAAATTGCCTGCCATAAATCGTTTGATGCTCGTCTAAATAAATTATTCTAACTCCATCTTGTCCATTATAAAATTTTGTTGTTTTAAATTTATCAAATGAATAATTGGGCCCGATAACTAATCCTTCTCGCGTACTTACTTCACCATTCGTAACATCTATCATATCTAAAATTCCTACTTTCTTAATGTAATATTATCAACCTTAACTAAAATGCCTTTTTGTATATAATCATTTGCATTTGGTACAAAATATTGTGGCAACCCTCCTTTTCCAAATTGCGGATTTGCATTAGTTATTCCATATGCACTCGCTATTTCCTCATTAAAGACATATCCTTGCATCTCCCCCCTATACCCATGTATAGGATGCTTTTCAACCTGCAATCCTTCAAAAACATTAGTTGCATCTCCTCCAGATTGCTCAATGGCATCCAATGTTGTAAAATACTCTGTTCCATTTGGTTCTCCTCTGTACAGTATTGTCCCTTTTTTAACAACAGTATCTACATAATCATCAACTCCTATGTATTTTCCAGTTCCTTGCCAACTTCGTGCCAACTGAGATGGCGTTGCATTTTCCCATACTACTTTGTCTGAGCCATAAGTTTCCCTAAAATATCTACACCATTCTTCTCCTGAATAAGAAGATGTACTTCCACCCTCTACAGCCGAACCCACATCCGCATCATTTAATACTGCGCCACCGTCAGTTCCCACATCTCCAAGCTTCGGTTTCGCCAGTTTCTTCGCTCCTGCTTCAATTCCATTCA
>OLZZ01001119.1_pt1 | contig 10383 bp, 6 predicted proteins | sample 1673571 | NCBI WGS metagenome assembly OLZZ01 (sample SAMEA103958115, study PRJEB25191) | human gut metagenome | biome: human-associated habitat [ENVO:00009003]; feature: intestine environment [ENVO:2100002]; material: feces | place: Germany | collected 2013/2015 | reverse complement strand
TTTTGATTTGTAATGTTCTTTATGAAGCAGTCGTCCATGTCACCGAAAGTTTTGTTCACCAACTTTATTTCTTTCGTGTTGAACATCGTGCTCATAATAAAAATCGGGTTTATCGGGGTGCCGCCGTATTTTCCGCTTTTGTTTATCTCCTGCGCCTGCAAAATGATGCGGCGGCAGTCGTAAATATTGACGCTCTTCACTTCGCGCTTTTGCCCGAGCGCGCCTGCCATGCCGTGTTCTTTGATAAACCTCAGCGTCTCGGTCATGTCGTCCGTAACAGCTGCAAGAACAGATCTGCCTTCAACATTTTCTTCATATCGACCGCCGTAGTATGTGGCATTGTCGTTGAGATAAATATATGCTACTTCCTTTTCGCTGCCGCGAAGAATATCCGTATATTTTTTCTTCGATATGTCGCTCCATATGCATTTGCCGAGCTTATCAAGCTCATCCGAGCTCAGCTCGCGGCAGAAGCTGCCGTCCTTGCTCGCTATTAGAACGCCATCCTTATTGCGCAGAGGATTGCCGTAGTTTCGAAATAAGAAATAGCCTTGCAGGTTCGACATATTCGGAGCTTTTACGTCTTCGCTTTCGAGCTTTTCGCGCTCTGTGTCGGAGGCGGCGAGGAAAAGATATTGCTGTTCCTTTACCCCGTCCGTGTCGGCAACGGCAAAATATGAGTTGAGGTCTTTTTCACTTATGTTCGTGAAAGTGCGCTCCATGCTCTTCCCGTTCTTGAAATAATACTTGACGGAGAACTGGGTGTTTGTCTTTTCGTCGCTCTTCTTCTCGTTCGTTATGAGCTTGTGGATGGAGAGCACCGTGTTTATGTCCTTTTCCGTCGAGAGAGTTATGCAGTTGGAATAGGGCTTGAGAACCGTTGCAGTGCCCTTGACGGTGCGGAGTATACTGCCGTTTTGCGCCATTCCGCTCTCAAAGCTGAACGGCATCGACACCGTGACATACTCTACCTCTTCCGCTTCGGGAACGCGCGCGGTGTAGCCGAATCCGCCGGTCAGGAATATTGCGGTGATTATCGCCGTTGCGCCGACCGGCATTGCAAACTGCCAGAGATTCTTGCGAACCGCCTTCAAATTCCTGCGCGCAATGAATGTGTAGGCAAAATATGCCGCGAGCATGACGGCGATACCCAAAAGCGCGGTGAGCGCAGTATTAACGGAGGGGATAGTGGTTTTCAAAACCCATGCGGGAACGGAAAATCCGCAGAACACTATTATCGCCGAGGTAAGCGCTGTGAGTACACGGCTCGCCGCCGGAACTCCGAGCTCTTCAAGCTTCTTTTTGCTGAACATCCGCTGCGCGAGCACGATCAATACGGCGGTCAAAACTATCCAAAGCAGTATCGGAAGCCATGCGCCTATCCCGGGCAGGGACGAGCCGTCCTTGCAGTAACCGAAGTCGATAGGACCGAATCCGCGCAGATCCGAGATTGCAGAATCCTCTATACTCGTTCCGGGAACGCGGAACAGCGTGAACGGGCAGAATGCCATTATCCCGCGTCCGCCCCGTTGGATGGAGAAACTGAAATAGTAATGCTGCATATCCATGTCGCCGGTGTAATTCACGCCGGAGACTGCCGTCCTGCCGCGCAGAAATACCGAAGAAAGGGCATCCCAAGCAGTTGAGAGAAGCGGCAGGGCGAGAATGAGCACTACAGAATAGAATATGCTCTCCGCAACGCTGCCCGTGAGCGACGCCGTCAGCGCGCCTATCGCAAAGCCCGCGAACATCATCGTCAAAAATCCGGAATACTGATAGAATATTACCGGGAGAACTTTTGCGGCGGAGCAGCCGGACGCGCAGCATATTATCGCGCTGATTATTCCGGGTATTATTATCGCCGCGCCGAGGAGCGTCAGCGAAGAAACACAGCGGTTTTTAAAGAGCGTCGAGCGGCTGAGATTGAAGCTGAACCACACATTTGACTGATTCTTTATGTTGATGAACCGCAGAGTGTATGCCGCCTGTATCGCGCCGACGAGCACAATGCAGAATGAGATGAAAACAAGCGAGTCGGGCGAGTTCCTGAACCATGTGAAAAAGACCTTTTCTTTCTGTTTGAACTGAAAATATGTGCATACTGCCGCCTGCACAGTGAATGCGAGAAAGGTCAGCGCGGGTATGACGAGATTTGAAGCAAAGCTGCGCTTTAAGTCGGCGGAAGCAATATTATTCAAAGACTTTTGAGATTTCATCGCTCTTATCCTCCGTTTCCTGTAAGAATATTTCTTCAAGCTCCATCGGGAACTCGTCGATGAACAGCGGCTCCAATGCGTCGAGCTTTGCCCTCGCGTCGTCGATGTGTCCGCAGACGGTCACAACGGCGCTCCTGCCGTCGATGTCGAGCTTTTTGATGTCGATATTCCCGAATATCGAGCGTCGGCTCAAAGTCAAACTGAAGCCTGAATTTGCGCCAGGTAGAGGGGATATCGTCCGTGCAGCAGTTCATCTGCATACGCTTGCCGGATATCAGCACTATCCTGTCGCAGATGTTTTGAAGATCTGCTATCGCGTGGGACGAGATGAGCATGGTGCAGCCGCTCTGAGCCATGTAGTCCATGAAAAGCTGCTTGCAGATGTCCTTTTTTGCGATGTCAAGCCCGTCGAGGCATTCGTCGAGCAGCAGGACTTTCGGCGACGAGGCGAGCGCTAACGCTATCTCCGTCTGGCGCTGCATTCCTTTTGAAAATCCGCGTATTTTCGCGTCGCCGTCAAGCTCAAAGAGCTTTAGCATACGCTCGAAGTTGCCGAATGAAAACTCCGGGTAGTAGTCTTTGTAGAAGCGAGCCGCGCTGTTCGGGGTCGAGCCGACGGGGAAGAAAAGATCGTCCGGCACGAAAAACAGCCGCGAGCGCACCTCATCGGAATTGTAGGTGGATTCGCCGTCTATAAGCACCTTGCCGGAGTCCGGCTTATAGAGCCCTGCGGCACATTTTATAAGCGTTGTTTTGCCCGCGCCGTTGTAGCCTATCAGACCGCAGACGGACGAGTCACAGGCGGAGAAGGATATGTCCTCAACGGCGGTAAAGTCGCCGTAGCTTTTTGTGACATTTCTGAATTCAATCATGGCGTTTGCCTCTTTGCTCCTTTCATTTGTTTTCGGCGTAGACCTGCTTTAGAAGCTCCTCAATATCCGCTTCGCTCAGCCCGTTTGCCTTCGCCGAGCGCAGAGCTGCCGAGAGCGCCGAAAGAGCCTGCTCGCGCACCCGGCTGTTGTCCGCCGCGTTTTCGCTGATAAAGACTCCGCGCCCGGGTTGGGAATAGGTCACGCCCTTTGCCTCAAGCTCCTGAAACGCGCGCTTTACGGTGTTCACGTTGAGCTTGAGCTCGGAAGCTAAAGAGCGGGTGGAGGGCAGACGGTCGTGCGGCTTGTACACGCCGCGCCTGACCATGAGCATCACCTGCTCCTCGATCTGTTCGTAGATAGGTGTTTTTGAGTGGAAATCGAGTATAATCACGATTTGTCCTCCGTATTAAAAAGTTAGCTAACTGAGCTATCTCAAATAGCTCAGTTGTATATTATCATCCTTTTCGGCGTTTGTCAACGGAAAAGTTTTATTTTTCTTTCGTCAATATTTCCAAATGTCGGGCGCTTTGTTTGTGCATATTGCGGCAAGAACGGCGATAGCGCAAAAATAAATCTTTGATTAAAGAGCCGAAAAAGTCCGACCCGACCGAATAAAACAAAAAAACGGGATTGGCGGTCAGTCCGTCAATCCCGTTTCGTATAGCTTATTTTTTTACATATCTGTCAAACGTGAAAACGTATCCGTTGCTCTCCTGCGCGGCGGAGCGCTCGACGAGCTTCCAGCCTGCGCGGCGGTCGAGGTCGGGGAAGAACTTCTCCGCGCCCCCGTCCGCGTTGACTCGTGTTACATACGCTTCATCGCATGAGTCGATCAGCTCGTTGTAGACTGCCTCTCCGCCCATGAGGAATACATTCTCGTTATTTTCAATAATGTCCGCGAGCCCGTCAATGCCGTGGCACACCGTGACATTTTCGGCGTTCCAATTTTCGTCTCGCGTCAGCACTATATTCTTCCTGCCCGGCAGAGCCTTCTGCCCCGGCAGGGAGAGAAATGTCGTGCGTCCCATGATAACGGTGCTGCCCATGGTCTTCTCTTTGAAAAACTTGAGGTCGGCGGGGATATGGAAGAGCATTCCCGTGCCCTTGCCGATGCCCCAGTTTATGTCGGCGCAAACTATTGCTTTCATCTTCGCTCCTTATATCGCAACGGGTATCTTGTCGGTGAACTCGTGATATTTGTAGTCCTCAAAATGCACGCTGTCGGGCGTGAACTTGTAGAAATCTGTTATCGACTTGTCAAGGACGAATTTCGGCGCGTCGTAGGGCTCGCGCTTTATCAGCTCTTCGACTATCGGAACGTGCTTGTCGTAGATATGCGCGTCCGCAATGACATGAACAAACTCGCCCGGCTCAAGTCCCGAGACCTGCGCTATCATGTGAACGAGCGTCGCATATTGGCAGACGTTCCAGCTGTTTGCCGTGAGCATATCCTGCGAGCGCTGGTTGAGTATCGCGTTGAGTTTCTTGCCCGTGACATTGAAAGTCATGCTGTAGGCGCAGGGATAGAGATTCATTTCACTCAGGTCTGCGTGGACGTATATGTTTGTCAGTATGCGACGGCTGAGCGGGTTGTGCTTGAGGTCATAGAGAACTCTGTCAACCTGGTCGAAATCACCCTCGGGATAGTGGTGCTTGACTCCAAGCTGATAGCCGTATGCCTTGCCGATGCTGCCGTCCTCGTTAGCCCAAGCGTCCCAGACATGCCCCTTGAAGTCGTTGACGTTGTTAGATTTCTTCTGCCATATCCAGAGCAGCTCGTCCGTTGCGCTCTTGATAAAAGTTTTTCTGAGCGTCATCGCCGGGAACTCCTTTGAAAGGTCGTAGCGATTGACGATACCGAATTTCTTTATCGTGTGCGCACTCGTGCCGTCCTCCCAGTGCGGGCGGACGTTGTAGTCCGTGTCCCATGTGCCGTTTTCGAGTATATCCTTGCAGTTGGCGATAAATACCTCGTCTGCGTAGCTCATTTCTTCCTCTCCTCTTTGCCTTTTCTTTATTTATATTATTCCTGTCTGCCGGAGCAGATCGGGTATTTCGTGCTCAAAATCAACGCCGTAGCGAAGATCCGTGCCCGCTTCTTTTGTCCTCACGATGCAGCCGTGGGTATAGTCAACGGCTATCCTCGCGCTCTCGGCGAGGCTCAGTCCGTTCATGTATGCGCCGAGCAGCGCGCTCGCGAACACATCGCCCGTGCCGTGAAAATATCCGTCCACCGTGTCCGAGAGGGCGTAGCTTATCTCGTCTGTCGAGCGGTCGTATGATGCCGAGCCGACCTGTCTGCCGTCGAATGCAACTCCCGTCAGAACCACCTTTGACGGTCCGAGACAAGAGAGCTTGCGAAGCGTCGATTCAACATATTCTTTTGAGTAGGGGGTGGGGCGGTATTCCTCGCCGAGCATGAACGCCGCCTCCGTGAAGTTCGGAACGATTATGTCCGCCTTGGCGCAAAGGCGCGTCATCTGCTTTGCAAAGTCCATGTCAAACACCGTGTACATCTTCCCGCCGTCCGCCATCGCAGGGTCGACGAGCACGACCGTGTCTTTCTCTTTGAAATCGTCTATAAAATCGGTCACTATGTCTATCTGCTCGACCGAGCCGAGAAAGCCGCTGTATATCGCGTCAAATTTTATTCCGAGGCTCTTCCAATGCTCCGCGATCGGGCGCATGTCGCCCGTGAGGTCGCGGTAGGTGAAGCCCGTGAATCCGCCAGTGTGCGTCGATAGCACGGCGGTCGGTATGACCGAAACCTCAATGCCCATGGCAGAGATTATCGGCAGGGCAACTGTCAACGAGCATTTGCCGAAGCCCGAAATATCATGTATGGCAGCAGCCCTTTTGAGTCTCTCCATGTGTATCACTCGCTTTTCATTATGATGTCCGCAAGCTCGTCTGCGGTCAGATTTGAAATATATTTTTCAACCCGGGCTTCTTCGAGCGCCGATATTATTTCTTCGCGCCGGAACTCCGCCCCGCGAAGCCGCGCTTCGAGCTTTGAAATATCTCCGATGTTCATAAAATCGCCGAAAATGCGTATATCTTCTATCCGCCCGCAGGCGGTTTTCTTTTTTATATAAACCGTCCCGCAGCTAAGACGGGATCGCTCGGATTTTTGAAGCCGCTCGGCGCCGCAGTTCCATTCGTCGGTCGAATATTTACTGTCCCGAAGTTTCTCAATGGCTTCTATATCGCTTTCGCCGAGTCCATATATTTCTCCGCCGCGCTCCGTCATATATTCAGCCAGCATCGCGCCGATAATGTCGGGGCTGACTTCTTCTTTCGTGTATTCCGACAGATTCGCAACGCGGCTTCTGACTGACTTCACTCCGTGCCCGATCAGCTTGGTTTCGTCCGGCTTCAGCGCCTCGGACATAGCCTCAAGGTCGGCGCTTATCAGCAGCGTGCCGTGAAACAGCGACCTGCCGCCGCGCGAACACATCGCCGTGCCGGAGATTTTTCTGCCGCCGACAAGAATGTCGTTTCGCCCGGATATCTCCGCCACAACACCGATGGAGCGAAGAACATCTATAACGGGTCGGCACAGTTCAACTCTGTCCGCTTCGCCGTTTATAATGAACGAAAAATTGAGGTTGCCCGTATCGTGATAGACAGCCCCGCCGCCGGTCATCCGCCGAACAACGGGCAGCGAGCGGGTGCGGACATAATCACCGTTTATCTCGTCCGCCGCGTTCTGATTTCTGCCGATTACAATGCACGGCTCGTTTTGCCAAAGCAGGAAAAAATCTTCGTCCTTTTCGCAGAGAAAGTATTCCTCAGCCGACAGGTTGAAAAACGGGTCGGTGCTGCCGAGCGTCAGAATAAACACAAAACTCATCTCCGAAAATCTGTTGCCCTTTATAATATCATTTCGCGGGAAGAAAATCAATAAAAAGCGCGAACGAAACACGAAAAAGAGCCGCCCTGCGAGTTTTGCAGAGCGGCTCGTCTGTGTTATTTAAACAGCTTCTTTATAAAATTAATTATAGATGACGTGATTTTAAGAATCGGCTTGAAGATTGCTTGGAAAGCCTTGACAACGAGCGATTTATCCGTGCCGTTGTCGTTCTCTATTTCGGCATAGAAAGCGTCGTAATCGCCGTTTTCGTATCTTTCAAGCATTTCGCCGAAGGTGACGTCCTTTTCCTCGCCGTCCTTCATAACGCTTATCTTTACATAGATATCCTTGAAGGTGAGGTACTCGGAGTCTGGATCGACGCACTCGAATCTCTTGCCGTCCGTAGAGTCTGCCGTCTTGATTCCGTCGAAGGTCAGAACGTCGAAGTGGAGATACATGGCGTCGGGATATCTCGACGCGTAGTAGGCAAGGTATCTTCCGGCAACGCTCTCAAAGACGGTGAGCGTGCCCTTGAAGTTTATAACCTTCTTCTCCTCGTCGTAGCTTACTGTCACAAGCGGCATCTCATTATCAAGGGCGAAAGCCTGCGCGGCGGTGTTTTTCTCGTCGCATATGAGCAGGAATTTTTCGTTGTGACCGTCAAACGCATCGTACTCTATTTCCGTGTCGCCCTCCGTTGTTATCGCAACGGTCATGAGGTCGCCGCAGTTTGCGAATGCGAGGGAGTTTATATTTTTTACATCGCTTCCGAGCAGTACCTCGTTGAGATGGGGAAAGCTGTTGAACGCATTCTTGCCGACGGAGGTCACTCCGTTGCCGAATACAACTCCCGTGATCAGATCGGCGTTGCTGCTCCAGGTGAAGTCCTCAGCGTTGTCGTAGGAATACATGTCGCCGCTGCCCTCAACAGTTATTTGGAAGAGGTCGGGCTGCAGGCTCCATGTGAGGTTGTCGCCGCATACGCCGCTCGTCTGACCGTAGTTGTAGACAATCTTGATGTTCTTGAGCGCAGATGCAACGTCAACAACATTTATCTTGTCCCAGTCGCTCTTTGTGCCGCGATAGTATATAGTATCTATCCTGTTCGTGCCGCCGAGCGCACCGATTTCTATCTTCTTTATGCCCTTTCCGACAACGACGGTTCTGAGCTTCGGGCATATAGAGAATATATTTTTGAAAGTGTCTACTTTGTCATTGAACTCAAAATGTGTCAGCGGTGTGCTGCTGAATGCTTGAGTTCCTACATATTCAACCGAGTCGGGGAGATAGAACTCTGTCATTCCGCATCCGTCGAATGCTACCTGGTCTATCATTCTGACTGTGTCGGGGACTGTGGTTATCTTGAGCGAGCCGCAGTTCCTGAACGCGGCATACGGAATTTTCTTGATAGCATATGAGAAAGTTACATCAGTAAGATTCGCGCAGTTGTAGAAAGCATATTGATCTATGTTGCAGTTTATATCGAATGTGAAAGCTTTCTCGAAGTTCGGGCAGTGGAGCAGGAGCGACTTGTCCTTGTTATAGAGCACTCCGCGCTCGTCTGCGCTGTAGTTCGGGTTGGCAGCGTCTACCGTAATTGCCGCAGGGCAGCCGCTGAAAGTGTATCCGGGAATTGATATCTCTGTAAGATTTTTCGATATATTTATCTCTTTGAGCGCACAGCCTGTGAAAGCCATATTGCCTATCGTTGTGACAGAATCCGGAATATTTACGCTTTCAAGCTTTCTGCAGCCAATAAAGCATTCCCGTGGAATAGTTTCAAGACCCTCGGGCAGAGTTGCCTTTGTCATTTTCCAACAGTCACGGAATGCGCCGACGCCTATTGTCTTTACGGAGCCCGGGATAGTGATGTCAACAAGCTTTGTCGCACTGTAAAAAGCGTAATCGCCGATGGTTTCAAGTCCGCTCGGGAGATTGACATCTGTAACTCCCGTGTTCGCGAACGCATATGGCGCGATTTCTTTTACAGTAGATGCAACCGTGCACTCGACAACATCGTAGTCAGCCGTTGTATTTTGGGCAGGGAACCTGATGAGCTTTGTCTTGTCCTTGTTGTAGAGAATTCCGTTGAGCGAGCTGAGATACGGGTTGCCGGAATCGACCTCGAACGATTTCATGTAATAGAACGGCTGTATCGAGTCGCAGAACACTCTCGCATCGGTTACGTTTATGTTCTTGCCGATTTTAACCTTGAGAGCGTATGTGTTTATTTCCGAGGTGTCCCATTTCTTTATGTCATTGACCGTCAAAGTGCCGCTTCCTGTTATGGTTACAGTACTTTTGGATCTGTCGAAGGTGAAGGTTATCTCCTCCGGCTCTTCCTCTTCGCTGTAATTATAAACAACATTTGCCGATTTAATGGCGCTGTTGTCGTAGCTGTCTATAGTTATGAGCTTCCAGAGTTCCTCTGTGCCGCGGTAATTTACCGTATTCAGCGATGAATCGAACGCAGCGCCGTCAACTCTCTGAAGCGTCGCGGGGAGAGTTACGGTATTGAGATTTTTGCAGCCGTTGAAAGCATATGTCGGTATGGCGCGCAGGTTATATGCAATGTCAACGTTTCTGAGATTTTCGCACCCCTTGAATGCATATTTATTGAGATCACATCTGACGGTGTAGTCAAAAGTATACGGAAGATTCGGGCAGTAGTAGAGCAGGGTCTTGTCCTTGTTGTAGAGCACACCGAGATCGTCCGTGCTGAAATACTGATTTTCGGGGTCGACTGTCATGGCAATATTGAGTCCGCCGAAATTTCTTCCGGGGGAGTCGGTAAATGTCTGAAGATTTTTCGGCAGCTTCAGGGTTTTAAGCTTGGTGCAGCCAAAGAATGCGATGTCGCCTATAGTTGTCAGTGAATCGGGAAGATTTACTGTTTCGAGACTTCTGCATCTGTCAAATGCGTCTTCGGGTATCGCGGTAACGCCCTCTTCAATGGTTACCTTGTTGAGCAGATTGCACTGAGCCAGAACGCCTTTGCCCATCGAGGTCACCGTGCCGGGTATTGTGATATAGAGCAAATTGCCGCAGTTGTCAAACGCAAAGTTTTCTATTGTCTCAAGACCGTCGTTAAGGAATATTGTTTTGAGAGCGGAAGAAAACTCAAAAGCACGGTAAGAAATGGTTTTCACGGTATCGGGAACGGTGTAAAACGAAAATTCTTTGCTCCCAGCTGGGTATTTTATGAGCACAGTCTTATCTTTGTCCATAAGCACGCCGTCGGGGTTGCAGAGATATTTATTGTTCGCGTCTACCTCATATTCATCTACAAAGTCAAAGTTCTCAAAGACGCGACCGGTTGTGATATTTACATCCGCCCCGATCTTTACATGCTCGGCGACCCATGAGCCGCCGAAAAGCCCGAAGTCGGCAACATCTTCGCCGAGTGTGCCGCTGCCGCTCAAAACGAGCGTTTTGTCGGCCG
>OLZZ01001115.1_pt1 | contig 10390 bp, 9 predicted proteins | sample 1673571 | NCBI WGS metagenome assembly OLZZ01 (sample SAMEA103958115, study PRJEB25191) | human gut metagenome | biome: human-associated habitat [ENVO:00009003]; feature: intestine environment [ENVO:2100002]; material: feces | place: Germany | collected 2013/2015 | reverse complement strand
TCGACGGCGACACCGCCCAGGTGGGCCCCCAGATCGCCGAAAAGCTGGAGATCCCCCAGGTGTCCTATGTGGCCGACATCGAGAAGGACGGCGATACCCTCACCGTTCGCCGTATGCTGGAGGACGGCTATATGACCGTGCAGGTCCAGACCCCCTGCCTGCTCACCTGCATCAAGGAGCTGAACACCCCCCGCTACATGACTATCCGGGGCATCCTGGACTGCGACGCCGAGCCCGTCACCGTGCTGGATTACAACGCGCTGAAGGACGATCCCCTCATCGAGGTGGACACCATCGGTCTGAAGGGCTCTCCCACCAATATCTACAAGAGCTTTACGCCTCCCCGCAAGGGCAGCGGCATGATGCTGGAGGGCAGCGGCAGGAAGACCGTGGAGCAGCTGTTCGGCATCCTGTCCGCCAAGCACATCATCTGAGAAGGGAGAAACGATATGTCTACTTTTATGAATACCGATCCCAAGGCCTTCTCCGGCGTGTGGGTCTTTTGCGAGCAGCGGCAGGGCAAGATGATGCCCACCACCTTTGAGCTGATTTCCGAGGGGCGCAAGCTGGCCGACGAGCTGGGCTCCAAGCTGTACGGCATCCTGCTGGGCAGAACCGAGGAGGCCGAGCGCATTTTTGACGACGCTGTGCAGCGCATTGCACCGCTGCTGGACGAGAAACCCACCGGCAAGACTGCGGCGTTCTTCTCCATCACCTCAAACAATCTCGCCACGGTGCGCAAGGGCGGCGATTACGTCGCCAAGATGATCGGGTTGGCGGCTTTTTTCAAACAGCAGCTGCATGCCTAAGCAGATGCCTAGCAGCGGCTTTTTCTGCGTTTCCTCGCGCAGAACGGGCACAAGGCCTGTGGCTTCGAGCTTGGCCATTGCGTCGGCGAACGCCCCGACGCCGGGCAGCAGGATATGATCCGCCGCCCGCAGGTCTGCGGCATTGCGGGTCACCCGCACCTCTGCGCCCAGGCTTCTGACGCTGGACGACAGGCTGAACAGGTTGCCCACGCCGTAATCGATAATTGCGATCATACCAGCAGTCCTTTCGTGGAAGGGATCTCGTCCTTGTGGGCTTCGTCGATCTTCACGGCCACGCCCAGTGCATGGCCTGCGCCCTTGAAGCAGGCCTCAAGGATGTGGTGGGTATTTTCTCCCGCAAATTGTACAAAGTGGACAGTGGCGGGCACGCTGCGGGCAAAGCCCAGCCAGAATTCCTTGGCGCACTCCACGTCAAAATCGCCCACCTTTTCGGTGCTGCAACGGACGTCCCAGTTCAGGGTGCAGCGGCCCGAAAGATCGACGGCGCACAAAATCAGTGCTTCGTCCATGGGCAGATAGAAGCTGCCGTAGCGCTGGATGCCGCGCATATCGCCCAGTGCCCGTGCAAAGGCCTGCCCCAGCGCAATGCCCACATCCTCGGTGGTGTGGTGGTAGTCCACCTGCACATCGCCGTGGCAGGTGAGCACTAAGTCAAAACGGCCATGGCGGGCGAACAGCTCCAGCATGTGGTTCAGAAAGCCGCACCCGGTGTCCACCTCGTAGCGGCCGGTGCCGTCCAGATCAAGGGTCAGGTCGATCTGGGTCTCATTGGTGTTGCGTTCCAGCGAGATCATTCGGTTCGGCATGGTTCATTCCTCCATGATCTTATCCAGTGTGTTCACGAATATCTTCATCTGTTCCGATGTGCCAATGGTGATGCGCAGCCAGTTCTGGATGCGGGGCGCGTCAAAATGGCGCACCAGAATGCCATTTTTCTTCAACTTTTTGTAGAGTGTTCCGCCGTCTTTCCGGTCGGTACTTGCAAACAGGAAGTTGGAGCGGCTGTCCAGCACGGCAAAGCCGCGCTGTTCCAGCTGCTGTTTTGTCCATGCGCGGGTGTCCACGATGGCGGCGCGGGTCCTGTCAAAATAAGCGGTGTCTTCCAGCGCGGCCTGCCCGGCCTTCAGGGTCAGGCGGTTGATGTTGTAGGGGTTCAGGCTGAACTTGACCCGGTTCAGGTCGGCAATGAGCTTTGCATTGCCCATGGCCAGACCCAGACGCGCACCGGCCAGCTGCCGGGACTTGGAAAAGGTCTGCACCACCAGCAGGTTCTCGTACTGGTCGATGAGGGGCACGCAGCTCTCGCCGCCAAAGTCCACATAGGCCTCGTCCACGATGACCACATTGTTCGGGTTCGCTTTCAGGATGCCTTCTATTTCTGCCCGGGGCAGTGCAATGCCGGTGGGGGCGTTGGGGTTTGCAAGGACGATGGTCTGGTTCAGGCCGTAGTAATCCTTCGGGTCAAGGGTGAAATCCTCTTTCAGCGGGATGATGTGGCTGGGAATGTGCATCAGCCCACACCACACGCCGTAGCAGCCGTAGGTGATGTCGGCATAGGCCAGCGGGTGGTCTGCGTCGCAGAAGGCACGCAGCGCAAAGAAGAGGTTTTCGTCGCTGCCGTTGCCGGGCATGATCTGCTCCGGCTGCAAACCGAAGTGGGCTGCGGCCGCCTTGAGCAGGTCGGCACAGGCGGGGTCGGAGTAAAGGCGCAGCTTTTCCACCTCGTGCTCGCTCACGGCAGCGATCACCGCCGGGGAGGGCAGATAGGGGCTTTCGTTGGTGTTCAGTTTGATGTACTGCTGATCCTGCGGCTGCTCACCCGGGGTGTAGGGGGTGACAGCGGCCAGCGTGGGAGAAAGGAATTTACTCATTGTTCAAATCCTCACTTTTCATACCGGATGGTCACGCTGCGGGCGTGGGCGTGCAGGCCCTCGCGCTCGGCAAAATCGGCGATGCGGGGGGCTACTTCGCCCAGCGCTTCCCGGGTGTAGTAGATGAAGCTGGACTTCTTTACAAAGTCGTCTACGCCCAAGGGGCTGGAGAAGCGGGCGGTGCCGCTGGTGGGCAGGGTGTGGTTGGGGCCTGCAAAGTAATCGCCCAGCGCTTCCGGCACGTTGCGGCCAAGGAAGATGCTGCCTGCGTTTTTGATCTCGTTCAGCACGCCGAAGGGGTCCTCCACGCACACTTCCAGATGTTCCGGTGCAATGATGTTGCAGGCCTCAATGGCCTTGTGCAGGTCGGTGCAGAGGATGATCTTGCCGTTGTCGTCCACGCTGGCGCGGGCGATGGCAGCACGGGGCAGCTGCGGGATCTGCACCTCCAGCTCCGCCTGCACGGCCTTGGCCAGCTCCGGGCTGTCGGTGACGAGGACCGGGCTTGCCAGTTTGTCGTGCTCGGCCTGACTCAGCAGGTCTGCTGCCACCCATGCGGGGTTGCAGCCGCCGTCGGCCAGCACCAGAATTTCGCTGGGGCCGGCGATCATATCGATGCCCACCTTGCCGAACACCTTGCGCTTGGCGGTGGCAACGTAGATGTTGCCGGGGCCCACGATCTTGTCCACCGCCGGGATGCTCTGGGTGCCGTAGGCCAGCGCGGCCACGGCCTGGGCACCGCCGGTCTTGAAGATCTTGGTCACACCGGCGGTAGCGGCGGCGGCAAGGATGACCGGATTCACCCTGCCGTCCTTTCCGGCGGGGGTGGTCATGACGATCTCGGACACGCCTGCCACCTTTGCCGGGATCACGTCCATGAGCACGGTGGAGGGATAGGCCGCCGTGCCGCCGGGCACATAGACACCGGCCTTTTCAATGGGGGTATATTTCTGGCCCAGCACGATGCCGGGCTTGTCGTTCACCACAAAATTCTTGTGCACCTGCTGGCGGTGGAAGCTCTCGATGTTGGCGGCGGCTTCGCGCAGGGTCTCGAGGAAGTAGGGGTCCATGCCCGCAAAGGCCTCGTCGATCTCCTCCTGCGTCACCTGCAGGGCATCGATCTTTGCACCGTCAAATTTCAGCGCGTAATCCTTCAGGGCTTCATCGCCCCGGGCGCGCACATCGGCAATGATGCCGTCCACCACATCCTCCACGTTCTTTTCCGCGCGGATATCGCGGTTCAGAATTTCTTCGGGCCTGAGCTCGTCAAAGTTATACAGCTTGATCATTTTGCTTCCTCCTTGTTCTGCAGTTCCGCCCGCAGCTTTTCCAGCATGGTGTCCATTTCGGCGTGCTTGAACTGGTAGCTGGCCTTGTTGGCAATGAACCGGGCCGAGATGGGCATGAACTCGGTGACCACCTTCAGGCCGTTCTCCCGCAGGGTGGTGCCGGTCTCCACGATATCCACGATGACGTCCGAAAGGCCCAGAATGGGGGCCAGCTCAATGGAGCCGTTCAGCTTGATGATATCGATGTCCCGCCCCATGGATGCGTAATAGCTCTTTGCGATGCTGACGAATTTGGTGGCCACCCGCACCGGGCGGCTGGGGTCGTCTTGGTAATCGGCCGGGGCGGCAACGCACATGCGGCATTTGCCAAGGCCGGTGTCCAGCAGCTCGTACACATCGGCAGAAGCCTCTGTGAGGATGTCCTTGCCCACGATGCCCACATCGGCGGCACCGTGCTCCACATAGATGGCAACATCGCTGGGCTTGACGAGGAAGTAGCGGATGCCGGCCTCCGGGTTTTCCACCACCAGCTTGCGGGTGGCGTTGTAGTCCTCCGGGCAGCCGTAGCCGATGCCCGCCAGCAGATGATACACCTTATCGCCCAGACGGCCCTTGGGCAGGGCCACGTTCAGCATCACCCTGTCGGTGCTGTTCTTCTGCACCGGCGGCAGCGGGGCGCTCAGGCGGTCCAGCTCGTCCAGATAGACCGCAAAGCCGATGGCCCCGGCCCCGGGGGTGAACTTCTGCATCAGCAGGTCGTAGCGGCCGCCCTTGAGCAGGGGGCGGGGCAGGGCTTTCAGGTAGCCCTGAAACACAAGGCCGTTGTAGTATTCCATCTCGCCCGCAAGGGTCATGTCCAGCCGGATGACGCCGCCCGCCTTTTCCAGCGGCACAGCCAGCGCTTCCAGCTCAGCCACAGCCGCGCGCATGGCGTCATTGCGGCACAGGGCAGCGGCCTTTGCAAGGGTATCGGCATAGCTGCCGCAGAGGCTCAGCACGCTGCACAGGATGTCAGCGGCGGCATCGGCAAGACCGGCAGCTCCGGCGGCGGCCCGCAGCTCGTGGGCGTTTTTCTCCCGCAGCTTTTCCAGCAGCTTTGCGCGGGCGGCATCCGGCACGCCCAGCGCGTCGAACAGGCCGAACAGGTAGCCCATGTGGCTGACCTCCAGCACCCACTCTGCGCCCAGCGCCGCCAGCGACTGCGCCGCCAGACACACCGCCTGCTGCACCTGTGCTTCGCCCACCGCGCCCAGCATCTCAAGGCCCATCTGGCTGATCTCTTTAAAGGTGTGGCTCTCGGCGGAAGGGCGGTAGACATTCTCATGATAGTAGTAGCGCAGGGTCTCGCCGGGGGCGGGCTGCGCCGTCTTGGCAATGGAGAGGGTCACGTCCGGCTTGAGGGCCAGCAGACGGCCATCCAGGTCGGTGAAGGTGATGACCTGCTCCGACGACAGAAAGCTGCGGTTCTCCTGATACAGGCCGTACTCCTCAAAGCGGCCCATGTGGTACTTGCGGCAGCCCGCCGCTTCGTACAAGGCGCGCAGCGCAAAGGAGGCGCGCTCCTTGGGCTGCAGGTTTGCAAGGCTGAATTCCATCGTCGGTTCCCCCTGTTTCTTACATCCATCGCCGGCGTTCTCCGGCACTTTTCGACTCCTCTATCTCATCCGCCGGGCCCCACTGCCCGGCGATCCTTTGCGCGGCACCTCCGCGCCTTTTCCATACGGAATTGGTTCTATTGTTATTTTACTTTATCAAGATAAAGTTGTAAAGTAGGAAAGTGCCAGTGTTTTCTGTTTTATGACACGATTTTTCTGTGCGTTTGTACAGAGCGCAGGAAAAAAGGAGCCGCCGCACCGAATGCAGCAGCTCCTTTTCAGGCAGATTTTATCCCAGCAGGTCCAGCACACCGGCCTTCGGGCGGGCACCCACGGCCTGACGCACCAGCTTGCCCTGCTCAAACACCAGCAGGGTGGGGATGCTCATGACGCCGAACTCCCCGGCCAGCTCCGGCTGTTCGTCCACATTCACCTTGCCCACCTTCACATCGGTGCGCTCCTCGGCCACCTCGTCCACGATGGGACTGAGCATCCGGCAGGGGCCGCACCAGCTGGCCCAGAAATCCAGCAGGACAGGCTTTGTGCTCTGCAGCACCTCCTGCTCAAAATTTTCCTTCGTGATCGTAACAACTGCCATATTTCTACCTCCTGAAAGGGTTCGTTCGTGGTTGTTCTTATGGCATCAGTATACCCCAAATGCCGGGGCTTTTCCGTAACCGGGTCACATTGGGGCGCAAAAAAGCCCGGAGCAGGAAGAAAGAATACTGCTCCGGGCGGGGAATGGTTATGTTATTGTGCTGTCAGGCTCAGACTTCCTGCATGGCGTTCTTGCCTGCAACGTAGCCGTAGTACATGGCCATGGAGTGGCTGACGCCCTTCAGACCGATGGGGTACTCGGTGGCAAAGCGGTTGCCCTGCACGTTGCCTGCCACATACAGGCCGGGGATCACGTTGCGGTCGGCGTCGAAGGTGTGGCAGTTCTCGTCACTTTCCAGACCGCCGATGCAGACCAGCAGCAGGGCGGTGGTGAACTTGTCGGCGTAGAAGGGGCCGTTCTCCAGCGCCCACATGCGGGATGCGGGCTTGTGGAAGTCCTCGTCGTAGCCGTCCTTGGCCAGCTGGTTGTAGCGCTGGATGGACTCCAGCGCGGTCTGCTGGGCAGCGGTGTCATCCGGGTAGATCTTTGCCACCAGCTCTTCCAGCGTGTCGGCCTTGACAGCCCGGCCATCGGCTACGGCAGCCTCCAGCTGATAGGGGCTCTTGTAGTTGCGGTAGGTGGTGTTATTCTTGGGGCCCTCTGCCTCGCTGGCGTAGTCCTCGTAGTAGCAGGCACCGCCGTGGGCTGCGGGCATGTAGGGCAGCTGCTGGGGCCAGTTGGAGTCGAAGATCTGCCAGCTCTCGCGGTTTTTCTGCAGCTCGATCTGGTTTTCCAGCTGCTGGCCGGGCAGGTCCTCGTTCATGAAGCGCTTGCCGTTCAGATCCAGATTCAAAAAGCCTGCGTTGCCCATGACGCCCACACCGGACAGGTCGGCACCGCCGCCCATATGGTGGATCATGGGTGCGTGGCTCTGCTGCACCTGAGCGCCTGCCCACATGCCCAGCTGGATGCCGTCGCCCTGATTGGTGAAGCTGCCCTCCACGTCCACATTGGTGAACAGGCACTGGATGTTGTTCTCAATGACCTCGGGGCAGAAATGCTGCAGCATCTTGGTGTTCTGGGAGTAATCGCCGGTGGACAGGATGACGCCCTTGGCGGCGGTGCACTTGATGTACTCGCCGGTGGCAGCATCGCGGGCATACAGGCCCACGCAGCGGCCGTCCTCCATGATGAGCTTTTCCACAAAGCAGCCGTAGAAGGTGTCCACGTTGCCGGTGTCAACGGCCTTCTGCATGTTGGCATTGACGGTGACGGACTGGTTGGGCAGGAACTCCACGGAGGTGGGGTAGCAGGGGAAGCGCTCCTGCTTCCAGTCGTAGTTCTCGGGCAGCGGGTAGAAAATGGGGATCAGGAAGTTGTTCGCATTCTCGTCGGGGATGGCGCTGCGGGTGGTCTCGGCGTAGTACAGCTCCGGGTTTGCTTCCACCCACCAGTCAAAGGCATCGCCGATGTTGTGGGCCCACTTGCTCATAATGGAGCGCTTGCAGCGGTAGGTGCTTTCCACCATGTGAGAGTCCACGATCTCGTCGATCTGCTCACGGGTCCAGGTGTTGCGGCCCCACTTGGCCTGCACATTGCCGTTGATAACGGCATACTCGCCGCTGCGGCACTGGGGACCGTCAGCCTTTTCAAAGGCTGCCACCTTGCCGCCGTCCTCGGCGATGCTGCGCACGGCTGCCACACCGGCAACGCCGCAGCCCACCACGGCCACATCCACGTCCACCGTCTTGGTGACCTTGCTCTCGTCGATCTCCGGCTCGGTGCCCAGCCAGTCGTTCTCCGAAGCGGCAGCAGAACCGTCTGCACCGTCTGCCTTGACGCCCATGGCCTGCTCGATGCAGCTGGCAGCCGCCTTCTTGACGGCGTTGGTGGTGACGGTAGCGCCGGAGATGTTGTCGATCTCGGTGCCCTGTGCGGCCATGATGGCCTCCTGCAGGGTGGGTGCAGCCACGCCGCCGATGCTCTCGGTCTCGTTGGAAGCATCAATGACCACCTCGGTGATGGCGGTCTCGCTGAAGGTCATGGTCACCTTCACCTCACCGATGCCGGTGGCCGTGCCGGTGTAGGTACCGGCGGTGTAGATGGCATCACCGGAAGCGGCGGTGCTGGAAGAAGCTGCGGAGTTGCAGGCAGCCAGTGCACCGGCGGTGACGCCGCTCATGGCGGCAGCGGCGGCGACCTTCAAAAAGCCTTTGCGGGAGATCTTTTCCATTGGGATTTCCTCTTTCTTCTCATCATTTTCTCTTCGTCTCTGCGGGAGTTTTTTCCGCGCTGCACTTAGTATAAAATATAACGAAGTAAAAGGGAAACAAAAAAATTTTGCCATCCTAATAAAAAGTGTTTATAACTGGTTTCCTCCATGCTATACTGAAAGCAGACGGATCTTCCCCTGCACAGAAAGGAGCTTTTTTCGGATGAACGACCACCAGCTGCTGTGTTTTCTCACCGTGAGCCGGACCCTGAATTTTACCACAGCCGCCCGGGAGCTGTACTGCACCCAGCCCGCCCTCAGCTACCAGATCCGCAGTCTGGAAAAGGAGCTGGATCTGGCCCTGTTTGAGCGCAGCACCACCCGCGTGGCGTTGACCGAAGCAGGCCGGGCCTTTGTGCCGCAGGCGGAGGGGATCTATCGCAGCATCCTGAACGCCCGCACCGCGCTGAAGGGCTTTGCCCGGCGGCGCACGCTGACCCTGCGCCTGCCGCCGGTGCTGCTGCAGCGGGACCCCATTTATCCCATCCTGATGGCACGGCTGCACGCTGCGCTGCCGGGATATGAGTTTGCGGTGGACACTCGGCCCGTGTCACGCAACCCCCACGAAATGCTCTGCAGCGAGGCAGACGCAGCCCTCTATCTGCCCTTTGGGCCGCTGCAGCCGGAGATCGAGCGCACCCCCATCCTGCACAACACCTTTTACCTGATCGTATCGCCGGAGCACCCGCTCACAGGGCGCAGCACTCTGACGCTGGCCGATCTTGCCGGGCAGCAGCTGTTTTATGAGCCGCTGTATCAGGAAATGGTGGATCTTGCCGTTGTTCAGCCCGGCCTGCCGTTTTCCGCACCAAGCTGGCACATGGTGGAAAACTACGAGTGTGTTTACAACGATCTGCTTGCCGGGCGCGGCATGTTTTTGTGCCCGATGAAATACCCGGCCTTTCCGGCGGCATGGTACCTGCCGCTGCAACTGCCTTTGCCGGACACCTGTCTGCTGACCCTGCGGGACGACCCGCGTCCCGAGATCCAACGGCTGCGGGAGGTTTTCACCGCTGTGTACGCCAGCCGTGCAAAGCTGCTGGGCGAAGAATGAACGCAAAAAGGGGCTGCTGCACATCCTTTTGAACGAACGTGCAGCAGCCCTTCAGCTCTTATCTCTTATAATATTCCGGACAGCTTTATTTGCCCAGCATTTCGTGGGCAGTCTTGCAGATGGTGGCAGCATCCAGACCGTAGAACTTCAGCAGGTCCCATGCCGGGCCGGAGCAGCCGAACACGTCCTGCACGCCTACGCGGCGCACCGGCGTGGGCAGCTTTTCGCTCAGCACGGCGCAGACGGCCTCGCCCAGACCGCCGATGACATTGTGCTCCTCAGCGGTGATGACCTTGCCGCACTCCTTTGCAGCCTTGAGGACGATCTCCTCATCCAGAGGCTTGATGGTGTGGATGTTGATGACGCGGGCGTGGATGCCCTCGGCGGCCAGAGTCTCGGCGGCCTTGCGGGCCTCGTTGACCATCAGGCCGCAGGCGAACACCGCCGCGTCCTTGCCCTCGCGCAGGACGTTGGCCTTGCCGATCTCAAAGGGATAGTCCTCCTCGAATACCGGGGTGGCCAAACGCGCCAGACGCATATAGGCGGGACCCTGAAACTCCGCCAGGGCAAAGGTGGCCTTCTTTGCCTCATTGGCGTCAGCAGGGACGATGACGGTCATGCCGGGGATCAGCCGCATAAGACCGATGTCCTCGATGGCCTGGTGGCTGCCGCCGTCCTCGCCCACGCACAATCCGCTGTGGCTGCACGCCACCTTGACGTTGGCGTTGACGTAGGCAATGCTGTTGCGGATCTGCTCGTAGGCGCGCCCTGCGCCGAACATGGCGAAGGTGGAGCAGAAGGGGACAAGCCCCATAGTGGACAAACCGGCGCCGATATTCATCATATTGGCCTCGGCGATGCCGCAGTCGAAGAAGCGCTCG
>OLZZ01001114.1_pt1 | contig 10396 bp, 6 predicted proteins | sample 1673571 | NCBI WGS metagenome assembly OLZZ01 (sample SAMEA103958115, study PRJEB25191) | human gut metagenome | biome: human-associated habitat [ENVO:00009003]; feature: intestine environment [ENVO:2100002]; material: feces | place: Germany | collected 2013/2015 | reverse complement strand
TTACTTATTCAACGACGTGATGAGATCAGAAAGTGTGGACAGATAATCAGATGTCACATCTTTGTCCGTGGACTTGTCTGACGTCTCCGAATCTTTTTCTGTACTCTTTGTCTCCTCCTCACTGTCTTTTGTCTCTGTCTCAGCAGTTTCGGTCTCCTCCACAGACTCTGTGCCCTCTGTCATGTCATTGTCTGACGTAGTACCGTCTCCGGTAAGAGAGATATCGATATTCGCTGCCGCAGAGTTAACAAAAAGCTTTTTATCAAAATCGTCGTATCCCTCTGCCTCCGCATGCAGTTCATGCACACCATAGGTGAGTACCACAGGTGCACTGTAATCCACGGTATCCCCGTCAATGGAAAGCGTTGCTCCCTCCACATCAATATAAAATATGATACTTCCAGTCTTAGGGCCCTCACCTTTTAATTCATCCAGATCAAGCGTGCAGTTCTCCCCTCTTGCGATCTCCACCTCTGTGCTGCCGCCATATCCTTTATTTGCAACGGTAACCGTATAAGTTCCCTCCGGGATCTCCAGCTTCATATTGTGTGTGATCTGTGCAAAAATCTTACTTCCCACCTGAATAAAACTTCCCTCAAATACGGATGTATTCTTTAACTCCAGAGTTCCCTGTCCGGTAGTGACGGATACGGATAATATTTTTGTTCCGATTCCAACGACACGGATCTCATCTTTTTCGTTCAGGTCGGACAGACGGATTTTTTCTCCATTCGATTCCACGAACAAATCTGCGTCATACGAATACTTGGAATCCGCAATTTTGAAAATCCCACGCTCTGTATCTACCGAATATTTTGTGATATCCGAATATTCCCAGACTTCATCCGCGATCTGTGCCTGCAAGAGCCGTCCTTCGCCATCTTTTTTTCCAATATGGATCACCCTGCCCGGCTCAAAATCCATCGTTGTTGCACTGTTTCCGTATTTATCCAGAAAGTCTGTAGACAATGAATAAACATACAGATACTGCTTTCCTGATGCAAGCTGCTTTAAATTCAACTGTTCATTGGTCATGTCATTGCCAATGATCAGATAGAGATCGGTTCCGATCGATGTCTCCGCCCCTGCGCCCTCTGCTTCCTCAGTATCTGCCGCTGTCTCTTTCGCCGGATTATAATACTGTGCAGTCGAGACCGGTCTTGTCTGCTGTCCACAACCCGCTATCATAATCATACTAAAAATACTCATAAATAATATGTATATTAATTTTCTCAACGTATCACCTCGTATGTAAATTGCGAAACTCATCAAAGCGTAAATAGAATTGTGAAAAAAAAGTTTCGCTGTTACCTAATTATATCCTATTTCCCACTTTCCCTGCAAGCGTCTGCAAAAAATGCTCTCTTGCCCCTTCCTGTGCGACCACTTTGCTGAGTTTTTCTGTGTTTCTGCCGGAAAGCCATGCTTTGTGGGAATGACTATAATGATTTGCAATTTTCCAGAATTTCTCGGGGTATGCAAGGTAAAAATACAGATAGGACAATTCCTGTGGCTTTAGTTTCCGCACGGAATCATATGCCCCGATCAGCTCCATTCCAAGCGATGTGTTCCAGTTATTCTTTTCCATCATCTTCCGGACAAAATTCGAGAGATCGCTCACCCGGATCTGATAGGAAAAATTGAGGAAATTGACAACCGCCACGCCCTCTCTGGAAAAAACGACATTGTGCTGGTTGTAGTCGCCATGGCAGAATCCGGTCAGTTCTTCACAGATCTCCATATTTTTCAACTGCTCTGTGACAGCCTGTGCCTTTTCAAAAAAACCTGCAAACTGGCGCATGAACATTTCTTCAAACTCATTTTTCTGTTTTCTGCCACGGATATAGTTGCGAACCTGCCGCAATTCACGGTTATGTTTTTCATAAAGCAAAAGCAGGGCGTTAGGATTCATTTTTACAAACTCAGGCACCTCGTCCGGATACTGTTCAGTTGCATTATGTAAACCAGCGAGCAGTCTTACCGCATACACCATGTCCTCCCTGCTCTTCGTATCGCACTCGGCTCCACGGAAAACTGACAATAACAGATAATTCTGTTCCTCTTCGTCCCTGGCAAAAATTTCCCCTTCTTTTGTATAAAAGATCTGCTCTGCCACAATATTCTGCCCCTTCAGGAAATCAAGCATTCCAGCCAGAAATTCCGCACGCTCCACAGAGCCCCTATACTCCTTCAGCGCGCGCATTCCGAGATCTGTTTCACACAAAAAACAGTCCCTTCCCTTCGAAATAGACTTTACCTCCATCTCATATTGTTCTGCTATCTGTTCCGGCCTGATATACATGAAAATCCCCTCCATACGATGAATCTGCGATAAGAGAGCAAATGCTCTCCTGCCGTGTCAATTCATCATATGTGAGGGGATGCGATATTATGAACCTGTTCCATTAATTTTTCTTTCGTGTTGTCCTCCGGGTGTTCCAGCACATACTCCAAAAGCTGTTTCAGCGTCTCGCCGATTGCCTTTCCCGGCTGCATTCCATCTGCGATCAGATCCGTTCCCGTAACCGCAAGTTCCTTTATGGAAAGGCACTGCCGCTTCACCATGATCTGTTCATATATTTCTTCGTATTCCTTTAAATACTCTGCTTTTTCCTCCCGCCTGTATGCACTCTGTGCCAGCATGTCCGCTCTTTTTACTGCAAAAAGTAATGGATACTGATCCACACCGTTCCGGTAGATTGCTCTGCGGACCGTCCGCTCCTGCAAAGGCGGATTATCGTCGTGGCATAAGATCAGTCTGCATACCCGGTCGGTTGTATCATTGTCAAACTTCAGCCGCCGCAAAATCTTCCTTGCCACAAGACTTCCTTCCTGTGGGTGTCCATAAAAGTGATCCACGCCATGTTCGTCCGTGGTTCTGCACATCGGTTTTGCCACATCATGTAACAGCATTGTAATACGCGCCACTTTATCCGGCTGTATCTCCATCAGGGCATGCAGCGTGTGCTCCCCCACAGAATAGCAGTGATGCGGATTATTCTGCGGTGTTTTCATCATCTCGTCAAATTCCGGCAGAAAAACTGCGGTAAGTCCTGTCTCATAGGCCGTGCGCAGCAGTTCCGGATGTCCGGACGTGAGAAGTTTTACCATTTCGATCTGAATACGTTCTGCACTCACTTTTGCAATGTTTGGTGCCAGGGAAACAATCGCCTCTCTTGTCTCATCTTCAATAGAGAAGCCAAGTTGCGCTCCAAACCGCACTGCACGCAGCATACGAAGCGCGTCCTCCGTAAAACGCTCCACAGCAGCTCCCACGCACCGGATCACACCGCGCTCTAAATCTCCCACACCATCAAACGCATCGACCAGCCCATCCTTATCATTGTAAGCCATGGCATTGATCGTAAAATCGCGGCGCTTCAGATCTTCTAACAGATTGGAAGTAAACTGTACCTCCTTAGGATGCCTTGCATCCTCATATTCCCCGTCTATACGGTATGTGGTCACCTCGAATCCCTCATGTTCAAGCATCACGGTAACCGTTCCATGCTGGATCCCAGTATCTATGGTATGTCGGAATAACTCTTTTACCTGTTCCGGTTTTGCTGATGTCGTGATGTCCCAGTCCATAGGAATCCGTCCTAACATCGTATCACGGACGCACCCACCTACAGCATAGGCCTCAAAGCCATGCTGTGTCAGTGTGTCAATAATATAAGTTACTTTCTCAGGTAAAACGATTTTCATATACGATAGGTTCCTTTTGTCGTTGTTTTGATCGAATATAACAGATCATCCGCCCTCTTGATCATCTCTGTCATATCATTTTCCGTACAGATATGGTCTCCGGCTGCAATACCGATGGAGCAGGAGATCTGATGCTGTTTATCGATTGAGAATGACTGTCCGAGTTTTTCACTGATCTCCGCCGAAAATCCGTCTGCCTCATCAATAATCTGATAGATACGCTCTGCCTTTTCTTTGAAAATATCCCTGTCATCTGTATAAAGGAAGATCAGGAACTCATCCCCGCCATAACGGCACACAAAACCATCTTTTCCACAGACTTCCGTAAAAATATCAGCCATTTTGATCAGAACGAAATCGCCCACATCATGTCCGTACGTATCATTATAGTGTTTGAAATTGTCCAGGTCAATAAACATCACTCCCAGCTTTGGTTTTCTTTTTTCCCCTGCGATCTCTTTCAGAAGTGCGTCTAATTTGCGGTAGAACCCTTCACGGTTATAGCACCCTGTCAGCTGGTCTGTAACTGCCGACATATACAGTTTTGTATTCATCTCATAAATCTTGTCATAGGCATCAAGCCTGTTCAATGCGTAACGCACCTCACGGAACAGAAGCTGATAAAAGTTCAGATCGTCCTCATCAAGCATATAACGGTTCACCGAGGAATGCCAGTTATCCTTCATCAGCACATAGGTGATGACAATATTCTCGATTTTTGCGTTGTTAAAAAATGGGATCGCCACCATAGAACACACATCTTCATCACCAAAAATCGATGTGATATCCTGATGTTCAGAATAATTGCTGCTGATCTTGGAGATCACAAATCCACCCGCATTTTTCCGCATGGATTTTTCCATGATCTTCATGATCTCCGGCGTCATCTCTTTCTCTGTGTCATTGTAAAGTACCTGCGGCACCCTCTCGCTATAGCGGATATAGACTGCCCGGTCGACGTCAAAATGATTTAAAAATGTCTTCATGACCATATTGAGCATCTCTTTTGCAGTGATACCATTTACATCGATCAGTTTCTGCCAGATAGAAATAAAGTCGAGCTGTTCTTTCTTACTCTTATATGCCCGCTCCACGCTCTCCTGCTTTAACAGATCCTCGATTTCCCTGGTTGATAATTCCTCACAGTCGTCATCTACCGGTGGCAGAAGATCTTTCATATCCTCCGCGTACTCATGGAACATGATACGATGTGTCTCTTCATACTGTTTTAAAATAAACTCTTCCTGCTCATAAAGGATCTCTTTTCCTGCATTCCTGAAGCATTCCATCCTGTTCCTTCGGAACAGCACATAACAGAAAAACTGGTTTCCCTCTGCTCTCTTTAAATAAATATCTGCCTGCTCATATAATTTTAGCGCCTCCTCGTTGTCTCCGTCATGCTGTGCTAATAATGCCTTGGAAAACGTATAGAGGAACATATCATCATCTGCCTTTGCGTAGTCATGCACAGTGGCGAGGTTGTTTTCTGTCTTTTCCTTCTCGAAAATATAATTCAAAAACTGGCGGCAGCTATACAGATACCTCTCACAGTTAAAACGGTTTCCCTGTAAAATGGAAACCAGAGCAAACAATCCATACAGTTTGGACAGGTTGCAGACACGCAGACTGTTCAGATGCAGCTTTTCGATCGCTTTCATACACTGTGTCAGGTATTCCTGCGCCTTGTCATACTGCCCCAGCATAACGCAGTTCAATGACATATTATAATGTACTTCTGCAATATCCTCCGGCTTTCTCAGTTTACATAATATCTTAATTGCCTTGTTGTAATAGCTCTGGGCTCTCTCATTTTCTCCCATTGCACATAAATTATACGCAATACCGGAATAGATCCTTCCGCCCTCCACGCTGTCAACATCTTTCATCGCCTCATAGGTACGGATCGAATATAACAGGGAAACTTCGTACTCGCCATTTGTGGATGCTATCATGATATTTTTCCGATATGCAATGCTGATAAGCTGCTCATTGCCAATCTCTTTTGCAAGCGCAACGCCCTTGGAAAAATAAATCAGAAATGCTTCCGACCGGTACGCTTTTGCCACGATCTCCGGTTTATTGTCGTATGCATAAATATAAATATGCGCCAGATGATTTTTGTAATGGTACGCATTCAGCTTCTCGATCAGTTTATCGCTGATCTCAATATCCTGGGCACAGAAGAAAATATTGCACCAGCCGGACATCTGGTTCTGCGCTTTTAAAAGTTCTGCACGGAACACTAAAAAATCATCCCCCAGCGCTTCTCCGCACTCCTTTGCCTTCTGTACATAAATCATGGCTTCCTCTAACTTTCCAAGATACATGTAAGAAGTTGCCATCCAGAAATTATAATAAAATGCTCCCTCTTTCTCCTGATCCTGCAGTTTTTCCAGATCTTCGCAGGATTCCAGAGCCTTCGCAATATCTCTTTGCAACACCGACACCATAATCTGTAACAGCAAAAGCTGATAATGCTTTTTCTCAGAAATCGTAAAGTTATCAAACTTGATCCGGCGCTCAATCTTGCTCAGATGATGGTCTGCCTGATCAAAATCCAGAAAGTATACCAGATTATTCAGTTTCCGATAGCCATCGTCACTCTCATAATCAGAGTAATAGTCCATGACATCCGGTTCCATGTTCCTGCCTGCATTTCCGATATGGTACACCATGTTCCGGTCATCCATACTCTCACAGATCGCATCCCACTCTTCATGTGCAAATTCCGGAATCGACTGCACATCATTGACTCCCAAGACAATGCCGATATTTTTATTCTTTGTCTGAAGCAGTCTGTTGGTAAGCTGCATGGTACTTTTCGAAGCCAGCTGAAAGCGGTTCAACACAATGACGATTGGACAGATCTCCGATAATTTCTGAAGCATGGTCACGATCGAACTGTGCATGCGCTCCTGCTCATACTCTACCTCATCGATCAGAATCTGTTCCGTTCTCTCGCAAAATCCCTTTTCAAAATAACTTTCAAACACAGGTCTCTGAAGCTTGTAGACATCACATTCTTCCATAAACTCTTCCAGTGTGCCACTGCAATACCTGTGAAACATCTGCCGGATCAGTCCCAGATACGGTTCATAAGCCTCTGCAATCTTGTTATAAGAAAACTCATGACAGGTAAAAAAGATGTCTGACTGATCCTTGTAATGATTGACACTCTCTAAATCCCATATGGAAAAATCATTGCTATACCGCACAAGGATACTGTTATGTTCTACATTCCCAATTCCACTTACAACCTGTTCAATAACCCCGTTATAATACTTATCTATCATACGATTCCCTTTTGCTCCCAAAACACGCTTGCTGTTTTGTCACATTCTATATCAATATCCAATATCCGTTAAACAATAAAACGTTCCACATTTTTCTGTAGTTTTTCAGCAGAATGATAGGTTGTCTCTGCCTTCTGTTTAATTGCCTCTGCCTCCTGCACAACGTTTCCTACTTTTTCAGCAATATCCGTTGTTCCGGTAGCTCCCTCTGTCGCAGTCTTGCTGACATCGGAGATAGCATCCATCACTCCGTTAATGGATGCGAGCAGCTGCTCCGATGACGCTGAGAAATCTGTTACAAGGGAATCTACATTGGCAGCATCACTATTATAGGAATTTGCCATTTCTGCAAATCCTCCAAGACTCTCCACAACATCATTTCCGACAAACTCCAGCAGCCTCTCTGCATCATTTGCAAGATTCTCAACGGCTGCGGTCACATTGCCAGTCACTTCCTGAATATGGGCAACTGCTGCTTTGGACTGCTCTGCCAATACTCGGATCTCATCTGCAACAACCGCAAATCCTTTTCCTGCCTCTCCCGCTCTGGCAGCCTCAATGGATGCGTTCAAAGCCAGAAGGTTCGTCTGTCCGGTAATATCCATGATTGATTTGGCAAGAACATTGATCTGATCCACAACCTTAATATCTTCGAGTGCTTTGGTCAGGCTCTCATTAATCTCCTCATGAATCGATCTGGTACGTCTGTCATTTTCGTCTGTATCTTTTTTGATTTTCACAGCACGTTCCCTGATCTCATCTGCCTCGTTAGCGCCATCCTGAGATCTCTCTGCAATACTCTTCGCAGCGCTCTCAATCTCATGTGACATTGCATTTATCTCTTCCGAAGATGCCGCTGTCTCCTCCATACCTGCCGCAAGCTCCTCCGTTGTCGCAGATACATTTTCAATCTGATCATCTAATGCCCGAATACTTGTATCAATCTCCTGCACCATGCCGGTGATCTCTAATGCTTCTGATTTTACCTCTCCAATCAGTTCCTTCATCTCAGAGCGCATTTTCTCAAGTGAATCTGCCAGTTGTCCAAAATCATCTTTTCTCTTTAACAGATCCTGTTCAAATTCTTTTGAAAAATCGCCCTGCGCTATCTCGTCAATATGGGTAAGACTCTTTTTCAATGGCTTCACAATGCTGGCTGTGATCAGTGTCAGAACTAAAATTAAGATTACTTCCATGACAACAGCGATTCCGATGATCGCCATTCTGCTGTTGGATTCATAGGAAGAAAATTCATTTTTCACACCCAATACGTCCTCATCAATATCGTCCGTGTAGTTTCCGGTTCCAAGTACCCAGCCAAATGGTTCAAATGCCTTGCTGTAAGCACGTTTTGGAGATGGTTCCGTCTCACCCTCTCTCGGGAATACATAATCCGTAAAACCGCCGTTTTCCTGCCTTCCTGCACTGATGATTGCCTGCATATACGCAAATCCATTGGTGTCCACTGCATCCATACGATTTGTTCCCTCTGTGTCATTGCCGAGAAGGACTACGTTTGTTCCATCATAGGTATCTACCCAGAAATATCCATTATTGCCGTAACGCAGATCACGAATCTGGTCTGCTGCAAGTTTTTCTGCTTCGTCTAAGGTATATTCACCTTTTTCATACCGATTGTAAATGCTCTGGCAAAGAGATATTACATTATCTACCTGTGCCTTGATCTGTTCATCATACGAGGAACGCATATCATTCTCGATAATGTCTAACGCATTATTTCCAAGTCCTGACAGGCTTGTGTTGGAAATGACGGCGCATAGTGCCAGTGCGATCAGTGCAATCACCATTACAATGACTAATTTTGTTCTCACCTTAATATTGTTCATACCCATACCTCTCACTACATCTTTTTTATTTTATGAACCCAATTTTAAATCCTATTTGTATTTTAGCACATTATGCTTATTTTACCACTCTATTTTCGACATTTTTCGTGATTTTATTCTATTTTTCGTTACTGTTTACTCATACTTCGCCCAGTAACGATTTACCTCTTACTTTCAGAGACATGACTGTCTATTTTTCTTTTTGTGAGAAAAAAACTCAGAAGTCCTTTGTAGCTCCTGCGTTTCTGTCTCAGATGAGAAATGGATTCCTGATTTCGAACTCCATTTTTTTATGTGTCTTTGGATGTTTAAATCCGATTTTATAAGAGCAGAGTAAAAGACCGTTTCCACTCCGTGTCATCGCCTCTTTAAAGTTATACTTCGCATCCCCCACGATTGGGATTCCTGCATTTGCTAACTGTACCCGGATCTGATGATGCCTTCCGGTGTCTAACCGGATCCGGAGAATGGCGTTCGTTTTATTCTGTGCGGTCACTTCATAGTCCAGCCTTGCTGACTTTGCGCCCTCCGTACTTTTAGATACCACTTTTGAAGTGTTTGTTTTTCCATCCCGGAGCAGGTAATCTTCCAATGTACCTTTTTTCTGTTCCGGCACACCGTCTGTCACCGCATAATAAAATTTATCTGCCATTTTTGTCTGCACCTGACGGCTTAAATCCGCCGCAGCTTCTTTTGTTTTGGCAAAAACCATCACTCCGCGCACCGGCTGATCCAGCCTGTGTACCACCCCGATATACGGCTGTTCTCCCTTTCCTGCCCGGTAATTTTTCAGAAGGCTTTCCATGTCCGCCTGTCCTAACCGTCTTGTCTGCGCCGCAACCCCCGCCGGTTTTTCACAGACGATAATCTCCTCATCTTCATATAAAATATTTATGTTCATGTCTGATGGTCTCCTTCGTTATTCTATGGCATTACTGCTGTTTTTATCTTCCTTGGTTCATTGTAGCATGATTCTTTTGTTTGGGCTACTGTTGCGGAGATTTGAATGAATGCTTTTATTCATTTTTTTAGTACTCATAATATTTAAAATTTTACTATTTTCTCCATTGCATTTTCTGATGTTGGTATGATACAATATCCCAAAGCATATTTTACAAAATCTTTGTGGCTGATGAGCCATCTGTATTCTAGGAAGCACTCGATTATCAAAAACAATCGGTGTCATTCATTTCGTATCTATGCTTTTATTACCCATTAACCAATTTAAAAGCAGGAAACGGATGAAAACTATTTTTACAATGCTCTATTCTCCTGCCGGAGGCACGATGCATTTATGTGCATCTGCCGTCCACCGTGATAAGGAGGAAAGCCTATGGCAATGCGACCACAAGATCGTTACAAATCAACTACAGCAGGAGCAGTTTCTGCAAATCGCAACTACAAAGATACTGTTTTCCGGATGTTATTTTCAGACAAAAAGAATCTGCTCTCGCTTTACAATGCAGTAAACAGCAGAGACTATACGAATCCGGATGATTTAGAGATTGTTACTTTGGAAAACGCTATCTATATGGGAATGAAAAACGA
>OLZZ01001112.1_pt1 | contig 10420 bp, 5 predicted proteins | sample 1673571 | NCBI WGS metagenome assembly OLZZ01 (sample SAMEA103958115, study PRJEB25191) | human gut metagenome | biome: human-associated habitat [ENVO:00009003]; feature: intestine environment [ENVO:2100002]; material: feces | place: Germany | collected 2013/2015 | reverse complement strand
CAAGATGGACGAGATGGGTGTGCTTGCTCTGTATACACAGATTGGCAACAATCAGAAGGAGGGCGAGCCGATGACGATTTCACAGGTCAAAGATATGGTGGATCGTGCCATCGCCCATGCAGAAAAGGGAACCCGTAAATTCGGAAGACGCATGTCCAGAAAGCATACCGATGCGGACGACCGCGTGATTCTTTACGAGAAAGACTTTGAGTTCTAAATACATGGAGAATTTATGGAGAAAGTAAAACCGTGGCTCGGGGAGCCGCAGAATACAATAGCCGTACTGCAGAAGTACGGCTTTGTATTTCAGAAAAAGTATGGTCAGAATTTTCTGATCGATCCACATGTGCTGGATAAGATTGTAGCCGCTGCAGGTATCGGGCCGGACGATTTTGTTGTGGAAATCGGACCTGGTATCGGTACGCTGACGCAGTATCTTGCGTATGCTGCGCGGAGTGTGTGTGCGGTGGAAATTGACAAGAATCATGTCATCACGGCGCTGACGGTGGATGCTTCCAGCGAATTCTACGCGCTGGGCGGCAAGTGTGCCGATGAAGCGTTCACGAGCCAGTTCATCGGCAAGAGTGCGCCGCTGACGCTGGGCGTGGACATCGACGCGGTGACGGGCGCGACGCTGACCTCTCAGGCGGTTGTCGATGCGGTCAACCAGCTGGCGAAGTAATACAAGAAGAACGGGCAGGACGCATTTTCACGTCCTGCCCGTTGCTTTATGTCTTAGGAAGCATGACTTCCGGGGACTAATGGTTTTCACTCCATACTGGTCATTGGCATGCTTCCAGAGGGCTTTCCGATCGCCCTCTGGACTCCTTCGGCACCCCTTCGGATGCTGATTGAGCTGTGTTGGAAGGTTTTTTAGTTTGTGTACTGGATGTTTTGCCCGCGTGTTTATTTTTTCGGCGTCAAGCCCAGTTTCGCCGCGCATTCATCCATATCCAGCGTCGCAAAATAATCCTGTGCCGTCTCCGCGCGGCGAATCAGCCGATAATCCCCATCTTGCGTGTACAGCACCTCTGCCGACCGCAGACGACCATTATAATTATACCCCATCGCATGACCGTGCGCACCGGTGTCATGAATCACCAGCAGGTCACCGATCTTGATTTCCGGCAGGGCGCGGTCGATGGCGAACTTGTCGTTATTTTCGCACAGACTGCCGACGACGTCATAGATGTGGTCATGCGGCAGGCTTTCCTTCCCGCAGACGGTGATGTGGTGGTACGCGCCGTACATCGCAGGGCGCATGAGGTTCGCGGCGCAGGCATCCACGCCGATGTAGTCCTTGTAGGTGTGCTTCTCGTGAATCACGCGCGTGACAAGCCAGCCCATGTTGCCGGTCATCCAGCGGCCGAGTTCGGTTTTCAGCGCGACGCCGCCATTCGGGAAGATTTCCTCGTATACCTTGCGGACACCTTCGCCGACAGCGAGTACATCCGTCGCGGGCTGGTCGGGGCGGTAGGGGATGCCGATGCCGCCGGAGAGGTTGATGAACGCCAGCTCCAAGCCGGTTTCGGCGGCGAGGTCGCGGCCGCAGGTGAAGAGAATCTTCGCCAGCGCGGGGTAGTAGTTGTCGTCCGTGTTGTTGGAGGAGAGGAACGCGTGCAGCCCGAAGCGCTTTGCGCCAAGTTCTTTCAGGCGCTTCAAGCCCTCCTGCAATTGGGCATAGGTGAAGCCGTACTTCGCGTCGCCCGGATTGCCCATGATTTCGTTGCCGATTTTGAAGTCTCCGCCGGGGTTATAGCGGCAGCAGATGGTTTCGGGAATGCCGCCGTGCTGACGGAGAATGTCAATATGGGTGATATCATCGAGGTTGACGAACGCGCCGAGACGGCGGGCATCGTCGAACTCATGGTAGGGCATGGCGTTGGCAGAGAACATGATGTCCCGCCCGGAGAATCCGCAAGCGTCCGCGAGCATCAATTCCGTGTCGCTGGAGCAGTCCACGCCGCAGCCCTCTTCCTTCAGAATGCGGAGGATAGCGGGGTTCGGCAGGGCCTTGATGGCGAAATACTCCTCAAAATCTTCGCACCACGCAAATGCCTGCTTCAGCGTGCGGGCATTGCGGCGGATTCCGGCTTCGTCGTAGAGGTGGAAGGGGGTCGGGTACTTGGCGGCGGCGTTTTCAAATACCGCGTCAGAAAGCGAAAAATTCGGCATGGCAGTTCACTCCGATTAACTTATTGGATTCCGCGTCAATATAGCACAGAATGCGGGGGAATGCAAGTTTTTCTGCTGTACAGGTGAAGAAAAGGAAAAAATGCGGCTGGGAAAAATCAAATTCAGGTATGATTCCGGCGAAACCCCAGCAAAATACTCGATTTTTTCCGCGAACCCTTGTAATTTCGGGGGAATGCCGTTATAATGGTGCAATGCCCGGTATCATATTTTCTCGGGTGATACTACTTCCGGATTCGTCAGCGCCGCCTGATTGCGCCTTTTTGATTCTGGAAATGGTATAGAATGGAGAAGGAGGAAACGATTCTATGGAAGAAGCAACGACTCGCAGTAATTTTGTCTGGGAGGCCGTCGAACAGGATTTGAAGGATGGTCGCTACACGCAAGTGCATACGCGGTTTCCTCCCGAACCCAACGGCTATATGCACATTGGCCACTGCAAGGCGCTGATTACGGACTTCCTGACGGCGGAGAAATTCGGCGGCAAGTGCAACCTGCGCTTTGACGATACGAACCCCGCGAAGGAAGACACCGAGTTTGTCGAAGCCATCAAGAACGACATTCACTGGCTGGGTTTTGACTGGACGGGCGGTCTGTATTACGCTTCTGATTATTACGATAAGTGCTACGAAATCGCGGAGGACTGGATTCGACGCGGCCTGGCGTATGTGGACGAGCTGAACAAGGAGCAGATGCGCGAATACCGCGGCACGCTGACCAAGCCCGGCAAGAATTCGCCGTGGCGCGACCGTCCCGCCGAAGAGAGCCTTGACCTGTTCCGCCGGATGCGCGCGGGCGAATTTGCCGAGGGACAGTACACCCTGCGCGCCAAGATTGATATGGCGTCGCCCAACATCGTCATGCGCGACCCCACCATGTACCGCATCCTCTACAAGGAGCACTGGCGCACGGGCAAGAAGTGGTGCATTTACCCGATGTACGACTTCGCGCACCCGATTGGCGATGCGCTGGAAGGCATCAGCCACTCCCTCTGCTCACTGGAATACGAAATTCACCGCCCGCTGTATGACTGGGTGGTGGAGCACAGCCAGTCCATGCTGCCGGCACGTCCTCGCCAGATTGAGTTCGCCCGCCTGAACATGACCCGCACCGTGATGAGCAAACGCAAGCTGCGCGCGCTGGTCATGGGCGGCTACGTCAAAGGCTGGGATGACCCGCGTATGCCCACGCTGTCGGGTCTGCGCCGCCGCGGCTGCACTGCCGCTGCGATTCGCGATTTCGTCAGCCGCATCGGTTTGAGCAAGGCGGATTCCACCGTGGATACCGCGCTGCTGGACGCTTGCATCCGTGATGATCTTGGCGAAAAAGCGGCGCGCGTGATGGCGGTGCTGCACCCGCTCAAGGTGGTGCTGACGAACTGGGATGATGACAAGACGCTCACGCTGACGGTCGAAAATCACCCGAAGCACCCCGAAATGGGCAGCCACACAGTCACGTTCGGGCGCGAGCTGTACATTGAGCAGGAGGACTTCATGGAAGTGCCTGCGAAGAAGTTCCAGCGCATGTACCCCGGCTTCGAGGTGCGCCTGAACGGGGCGTACATCGTCAAGTGCGAGGGCTGCAAGAAGGACGAGAGCGGCAACGTCACCGAAGTGTACTGCACGGTGGACATGGACAGCCTGTCCGGCAGCGAGGGCGCTGACCGCAAGATTAAGGGCAAGACGCTGCATTGGGTGAGCGCGGCGGACGCTGTGCCGTTCGAGGCGCGCCTCTACGATCCGTTGCTGGCGGATGACAGTGCGCTGGAGGACGAAGCCGAACCGACCGCCGAGGATGCGGTGGATGCGGAAGAAACCGAAGAGGCAGAGGAAGCGGACGCGAATCTGTCCCGCGCGGATTATGACTTCCTGAAGAAGCTGAATCAGCACAGCCTGACGGTGGTGCGCGGCGTGATTGAGCCGTACGCGAAGGAATGCGCGCCGGGAACGGCACTGCAGTTCCTGCGCACGGGCTATTTCTGCAAGGACCCGGATTCCACGGCGGAGCTGCCGGTGTTCAACCGCACGGTTGGGCTGCGGGATGCGTTTGCGAAGGCGGCTAAGTAATTTCTAAGTAGGTAGAATTGCTTTTCTGCGGAAAAGGGCTTTTGTGAAGCAGGGGGTTCGCCTCTGCGGAGGCGACAAGGGGGCATGAAAACAGACGAAGCCTGCGCTCGCCCCCTTGACCCCTTCGCAGTGCACACCCATGTTACTTTTGGGTAGTGTTAATTGGGGGAACGAAAGGTATACTAACTAAAAAACTTCCGATAAAAATCTACTATGCAAGAGGGCACCGAAGGTTTCCAAAGGGCGATCGCAGACATTCGTCTGTTTTCATGCCCTTTGGTCGCCTCCGCAGAGGCGAAATCCCTGCATCAACACGCGCATACAGCAGGAAAATGCGCACAACTTAAATCGCGCAAGGAGAAAAGAAATGGGTATCGTGTCGCTGAAAGACTACCGCTGGGATGGCAGCAAGAAGCTCGAATTGAAGGACGCGGAGACGGGCGCGCCGGAGTTCGTGGATAAAAAGACGCTCAAGGCGCAGACACTGGAGAACCTTGCGGAAGCGGCGGCACTGCAGGATAAACTCTATGCGCAGGGGCGCGAGGGCATCCTGATTGCCATTCAGGCGCGTGACGCGGCGGGCAAGGACAGCCTCATCAAGAAGGTGTTTGGGCAGCTGAACCCGGCGGCGCTGGAAGTCGCGGCATTCAAAGCGCCCAGTAAGGAAGAACTCAGCCATGATTATCTCTGGCGCATCATCCGCACCGTTCCGCCGCGCGGGAAAATCGGCGTGATGAACCGCAGCCACTACGAGGATGTGCTTGTGACGCGCGTGCACCACATGGAGAAGGGCTATGCCATGCCGCCGCGCGTGACGGACGACCCGGATTTCTACCCCAAGCGCTATCAGCAGATTCGCAATTGGGAACAGTACCTTTACGAGAACGGATACCGCGTCGTCAAGGTGTACCTGAACGTCAGCCGTGACGAGCAGAAGCGCCGCTTCCTGGACAGGCTGGAACGCGAAGATAAGCACTGGAAGCTCTCGGTGGATGACATGCGCGAACGCCGCCTGTGGAAGCAGTATGACGAAGCGTTCGAGGATGCCATTAATGCGACCGCGACGAAGGAATCCCCATGGTACGTCCTTCCGGCGGATGACAAGTGGTTCACGCGCTACCTGATGAGCGAAATTCTGCTGGATGTGCTGATGGATGTGAACCCGGATTATCCGCCGCTTGACCCCGCGGAAGCCGCGAAAGTTCCGGCAATTCTGGCAGAGCTGGAGAATGGCGAATAAACAGCGCAAAGTGTATTTTTTGTGGATTTCAAGGGAGAAATATGGAAGTACACATTTTGGTGTGTGCAAACCGGGTTGATTTTATGGGAAAGGCGCGGTATGATGAAGGACGTGCAGGGCGCAATGCCTTGCACGCAACGCCCGAAGGCAGATGCCTGAAATACAAAAGCATACAGCAATACGCTTTATGCGGCTCCTGCACAACGCCGTAGATTTCTCTCTTCCATGCTTCCCCGTCTACCCGATTCGTGGGCTGACGGGGATTCTTTTACTATAATGATACTATTTCCGAATTCACCTGCGCCTTTTCCGCACTGGGAATAGTATGAAAATCATGTTTTTAAGCAATCGCAGCCGATTGAACAAAAACCCACGACTTTTCCTGCAAAAGCAAGAGGATTTTTCGCGGTTGATGGCGAATTAAAACGATTCGGACTGCACCTCGCTGCGGGAGAAACGGCAGAGCGCGCAGAACGAAAAACCAATCATTATCCGGGCGTTTTCGCTGGTGGTGGCAGCGGAAAGCCCGACGGACGAGGTACTGGAATGGAAACAAACACCTATTATTATGCGGGCATTGACATCGGTTCTACCACCGTCAAGCTGGTGCTGCTGAACGAAGCGGGAGAAATGGTCTGGGGCGAATATCGCCGCCACTGCGCACACACGCAGGAGACACTGGCGGAGATGATGCGGGAAGCGCGGAAGAAACTCGGCGCGTGCCGCGTGAAGGTGCGCATGACCGGATCGGGCGCAATTTCGCTGGCGGAAGCGCTGCGCGTCGGGTTCGTACAGGAGGTCGTTGCGGTGGCGGAAGCGCTGCAGAAGGCCGCGCCGCAGACCGACGTCGCCATCGAATTGGGCGGCGAGGACGCGAAAATTATCTATTTCACCGGCGGATTGGAAGAGCGCATGAACGGCGTGTGCGCGGGCGGCACGGGGTCTTTTATCGACCAGATGGCGGCGCTGCTGAAAACCGATGCGCCCGGCTTGAACGAACTGGCAAAGCACTATCATGAGCTGTATCCCATTGCGGCGCGCTGCGGCGTGTTTGCCAAGAGCGACATTCAGCCGCTGATTAACGAAGGCGCGGCGCGTGAGGATCTGGCGGCGTCGATTTTTCAGGCGGTTGTGAACCAGACGATTTCCGGGCTGGCGTGCGGCAAGCCGATTCGCGGGCATGTGGCGTTCTTGGGCGGGCCGCTGCACTTCCTGTCCGAACTGCGGCAGGCGTTTGTCCGCACCCTGCACCTGACGGAGGAAACCGCGATTGTGCCGGAAAATTCGCACCTCTTTGCGGCGACGGGCGCGGCGATGGCGGCGCTTTCGGGCGGCGAGGACGAAGCTGTGCCGATGGACAGCCTGCTCGAACGTCTTGAGCACGGCGTCATGTTGACCTTCGGCTTGAAGCATCTGCCGCCGCTGTTCCGCAATCAGGAGGAATACGCGGCGTTCAACCGCCGCCACGCACAAGCAAAGGTGCAGCGCGGCGATTTGGCAACGTATTCCGGCAAGTGCTATCTGGGCATTGACGCGGGTTCGACGACGACAAAGGTCGCGCTGATCGGCGAAAAGGGTGAATTGCTGTACAGCTACTACGCGGGCAATTCCGGCAGCCCGATTGAGACGGCGCGCACGGCGATGCGCGAGCTGATGGAGAAGATGCCCGACACGGCGGTGATTGCGCGCTCCTGCTCTACCGGCTACGGCGAAAGCCTGCTGAAATCAGCGTTCCGGCTTGATGACGGCGAGGTGGAGACGATTGCGCACTGCACCGCGGCGGCGTTCTTTGACCCGAAAGTGGACTGTGTGCTGGATATCGGCGGGCAGGACATGAAGTGCATCAAGCTGAAAAACGGCTCGGTGGACACGATTCTGCTGAATGAAGCGTGTTCGTCCGGCTGCGGCAGCTTCTTGGAAAATTTCGCAAACTCGATGGGCTACACAGCGGAAGGATTCGCGGCGGAAGCCCTCTTTGCGCCCGCCCCGGTTGATTTGGGAACGCGCTGCACTGTGTTCATGAACTCCAACGTCAAGCAGGCGCAGAAGCAGGGCGCGACGATACAGGACATCAGTGCGGGTCTGGCGTGTTCGGTCATCAAGAATGCGCTGTTCAAGGTCATCAAGCTCGCTGATCCGAAGGAACTGGGGCAGCATATCGTCGTGCAGGGCGGCACGTTCCACAACAAGGCGGTGCTGCGCGCGTTCGAGCAGCTTGCGGGCGTGGAGGCCGTCTGCCCGGATATTTCCGGCATGATGGGCGCGTTCGGTGCGGCGCTGATTGCGCGCGACCGGGCGTCGGGCAGCGCTACACCCTCCTCTACCCTGCCGATTCAAGACATTCTGGGCTTGCAGTGGCAGACGCGGACGGCGCGCTGTCAGGGCTGCACGAACCACTGTATGCTGACGGTCAGCCTCTTCCCCGGCGGACGGCGGCACATCACGGGCAACCGCTGCGAAAAGGGGCTGGGCAAGACCGCAGCGGGAGAAAAAGGCCCGAACGTGATGGCGTACAAGCTCAAGCGCATGTTCGACTATCAGCCGCTGACCGCCGAACAAGCCACGCGCGGCGAACTGGGCATTCCCCGCGTGCTGAACATGTATGAGAACTTCCCGTTCTGGATGACGCTGCTGACGAAGCTGGGCTTCCGGGTGGTGCTGTCTCCCGCGTCCAGCCGCGCAATCTACGAGAAGGGCATGGAGTCCATCCCGTCGGAAAGCGAGTGCTATCCGGCGAAGATGGCGCACGGGCATGTGCAGTGGCTGATTGATCAGGGCGTCGGGACAATCTTCTATCCGAGCGTGTTTTACGAGCGGCAGGAGGATATGAAGACCCAGAATCACTTCAACTGCCCGATGGTCGTGGCGAATCCGGAGAATATCGCCAACAACGTCGAGGATGTGACCGAAGGGCGCGTGCGGATGCTTAAACCGTTCCTCGCGCTGACCAGCGAAAAGACGGCGGCGGATGCGCTCGTGCGCTTCTTCCGCAAGACCTTCAATATTCCGGAGCAGGAGGTGCGCGACGCGGTTCACGCGGGCTGGGACGAGCAGCAGTGTGCCAAGACCGACGTGCGCGCCGAGGGTCTGAAGGTGCTGCAATGGATGGAGGAAAACCATCGGAAGGGCATCGTGCTGGCGGGTCGCCCGTACCACGTTGACCCGGAAATTAACCACGGTATGCCGGAGCTGATTGCCTCCTATGGGCTGGCGGTGCTGACTGAGGACAGCATCCCCGCGTCCTTCCATGGCGAGCATCCCCTGCGCGTGAGCGACCAGTGGGTGTACCATTCCCGCCTGTATGTGGCGGCGCAGTTTGTCAGCCAGCGGGATGATTTGGAGCTGATTCAGCTCAACTCCTTCGGCTGCGGGCTGGACGCCGTGACGACCGATCAGGTGGCGGAAATTCTGGAACGCTGCGGCAAGCTCTATACGCTCATCAAGATTGACGAGGTGAACTCGCTGGGCGCGGCGCGCATCCGCGTGCGGTCGCTGCTGGCGGCGATGGCGCAGCGCGAAAAGCGCGGCATCGTGGCGCATCCTGTGCCCGCGACGTATCATCGCGTGGAATATACCCGCGACATGCAGAAGAAGGGCTACACCATTCTTGCGCCGAACATGTCACCGATTCATTTCCGTCTGCTTCAGCCGGTGCTGGAGAAGCACGGGTATCACATCGTCATGCTGGAAAACGATACACGCTCCGCGATTGATACGGGCCTCAAATTCGTCAACAACGACGCTTGCTATCCGTCCATCATCACCGTCGGGCAGATGATGGAGGCAGTGCTGTCCGGCAAGTACGACACCGATCGCCTTGCCCTTGCTATGACGCAGACGGGCGGTTGCTGCCGCGCAAGCAACTACGTCGGTTTCATCCGCCGCGCGCTGGCGAAAGCCGGTTTGGGGCATATCCCGGTTATCTCCATTAACGCCAACGGCATGGAAACGAACGAGGGCTTCCACTTCACCCTGCCGATGCTCATCGGCGCGGCGCAGGCGATTGTTTTCGGCGATTTGCTGATGCGCTGCCTGTATCGGGTGCGCCCCTACGAAATCGAGGCGGGCAGCGCCAACCGGCTGGCGGGGACATGGTCGCAGAAGATCATCGACCATCTGGTGAACGGCACGGGACGCTACGGCGACCTCTGCCAGCAGCTTGTGGACGACTTTGACCATCTGCCGATTCACGAGGACATGAAGAAGCCGCGTGTGGGCATCGTCGGCGAAATTCTGGTGAAGTACATGCCCGTGGCGAACAACCACTTGGTCGATTTGCTGGAAGAAGAGGGCGCGGAAGCCGTTGTGCCCGACCTGATGGACTTCATGAACTACTCCGTCTACAACGGCAAGTTCAAGCACGAGTATCTGGGCAAGGGCTGGACAAGCGAGGCGAGCGCGGTACTGGGCGTGAAGGGCATTCGCGCGCTGCGGCGCCCCGCGTTGAAGGCTTTGGAAAAGTCCAAGCGCTTTGAACCGCCGATGCATATTGAGCAGATTGCTGAGCTGTCCGACCCGTTCCTTTCGCAGGGCAACCAGTACGGCGAAGGGTGGTTCCTGACGGGTGAAATGGCGGAACTGCTGTTGACGGGCGTGCCGAATATCGTGTGCATTCAGCCGTTTGCGTGCCTGCCGAACCATGTGGTGGGCAAGGGGGTTATCAAGCAGCTGCGGAAGAAGTATCCGCAGGCGAATATCTGCGCGGTGGACTTTGACCCCGGCGCGAGTGAGGTAAATCAGCTCAATCGTGTGAAGCTGATGCTTTCCGCCGCACGGAAAAACATGGAGCAGGCAGCAAAAGAAGAATAAACACGCGGAAGTAGTATGGGAAAAGCGACCAACTCAATCGCGCGAAAGGGGTCAAGGGGGAAATTCCCCCTTGCGGAGTCCAGAGGCAGCGCCTCTGGTGGGGTTTGGGGCA
>OLZZ01001107.1_pt1 | contig 10440 bp, 10 predicted proteins | sample 1673571 | NCBI WGS metagenome assembly OLZZ01 (sample SAMEA103958115, study PRJEB25191) | human gut metagenome | biome: human-associated habitat [ENVO:00009003]; feature: intestine environment [ENVO:2100002]; material: feces | place: Germany | collected 2013/2015 | reverse complement strand
TGTAGGCCTGCGCGCCGACGTGTTGGAAAACCAAAGTTTTGTTGAACAGATAGTCGATAGTTTCTGCGTAGTTCATTTTCAATATATTATATATCCCGTCAAACCGGCGAGAACGATAATCAGAATAGGGTGTATTTTATAGAAAAAAGCCATCACGAAGCATACGGCACAGATTGCGATGCTTGAGAACAGGTCGTCGAAGTTCTCGCGGTTCATCAGCAACAATGCCGCAGAGCCGATGAGTCCGACCACGACAGGCCGCAACGCGGCAAAGATGCCCTTTATGTAGTGGCTGTCCTTGTGTTTTTGTATAAAGCGGCTTGTGTAGAGCACCAGCAGGAATGACGGGAGGATTACGGCGAGAGTTGTCACCATCGATCCCATGACACCTCCACCCACAGTGTAGCCGATATAGGTGGCGGAGTTGATGCCTATCGGTCCGGGAGTCATCTGCGAGATGGCTACAATGTCGGTAAACATGTGTTCAGTGATCCATCCGCGGTCCACAATCTCGTGGCGTATGAGCGACAGCATTGCATATCCGCCACCGAATCCGAAGATGCTGATTTTGAAGTAAGCCCAGATAAGTTTCAGATATATGCTCATTGTTTGTCCCCTTCCTGTTTTTCAACCGCGGTGCGGAAATTTTTTGAATAAATGAAATATCCGAACAGTCCGCCTATAAGGATGTAAAGAATAGGACTGGATACAACCGGAATGTTCGACCAGATGAGCAGAGAGATTGCAATCGGGATCCAGGCGTTCTTCCACGATATTTTTGCGGATTTTGCGGTTGTGAACACCGGCGACAGAATCAGCGCCACCACGGCAGGGCGTATTCCTTTGAAGATGCGAGTCAGTGTCTCATTGTTTTTGATTGTATCCGGTGTCAGAAACATCGCGATGGCGAGAATAATCAGAAACGACGGCAGGATGGTGCCGAGGACAGCGAAAATTGAGCCCCAAATTTTGTTCAGTTTGTAGCCCACAGCTATGGCAACGTTGACCGCCATGATGCCCGGCAGCGACTGTGCTATTGCGAGATTGTCGATAAATTCCTCTTTTTCAAGCCATTTGTGCTTGTTTACAATGTCTTCCTCCAATAAAGAAATCATCGCCCAACCGCCACCGAATGTGAATGCACCGATTTTGAAGAACGATGAAAACAACCTCAAATTAATATGCTTCATCAGATGTTTCCTTAATTTTACGACAAAGTTACGATTAAATTGTAACTTTGCTGAAATGATTAAAGACTTTTTTATGAAGAAACGAAGCGTATTCGTATTATTGATGGCTGTTGCGGCAACCTTTATGCCGGTTGGTGCTGCAGATTGGCAACAGGATGTGCTTGGCGACGGGTATGTTGCTAAAACAATATCGATGGCCGACGACTACAGGGGCAAAGTGGTGTCGACGGTTGTCAAGAAGCAAGACAATCCTGCAACCGGCAAGGCTGTGCTTTATGTGCATGGCTATAACGATTATTTCTTTCAGCGAGAACTTGGCGACAGCGTAGTGGCTCATGGGTATGGTTTTTATGCCGTCGACCTCCGCAAGTATGGACGTTCACTTCTCGATGGACAGAATCGTTTCGAGGTAAAGAATATGAAAGAATATTTTGCCGACATCGATTCCGCTCTGAGTGTGATGGCTCGGGAGGGATATGACAAAGTGGTTCTTATGGGGCATTCCACTGGCGGACTTACCACATCGTACTATATGACTGTGCATCGTGCCGACCGGAGCCAGGTGAAGGCATTGGTGCTCAACAGTCCGTTTCTTGATTGGAATTTGAGCAAGTTTCAGGAGAAGTTTCTTGTTCCGTTTGTCTCAGTGTTGCCGTTTAAGAAGATGAAGATCAGTCAAGGGATGAGCCGTGCGTATGCCGAAAGTCTGTTGTCAAAATACCACGGAGAGTGGAACTACAATACTGATTGGAAACTTGAGGTGTCGCCGTCGGTCACCATTGGTTGGATTTCAGCCATTCACAAGGCTCAGCGTTTCTTGAAGAAGAAAGCCGACATCGAAGTGCCGGTGTTGCTGATGCATTCCGACAAGAGTGTCTATGGCGACACGTGGACCGCCGAGCATAACGCAGGCGATGGAGTGCTTGACGTGAAAGATATTTCAAAATATGGCAAACGTCTTGGCGCGGATGTGACGGAGGTTGGGGTAGCCGACGGTCTGCACGACTTGATATTGTCGCGCAAGGATGTCAGGGAATCGGTCTTCAGAACAATTTTTGAGTGGCTCTCCACGAAAAAGATTGATTAAATACGAATTGGTCATATATAAAGCTGTTTACAAGAATGTGTTAAAGCCATTGTTTGGTAAACGATATAAGCACGAGCTGCTTAAACCATTTGTCCCTAAAAACGCAAAATCGGGTACACAGCTGTATTCTTGGATAAAGGCCATCTATTTTTGTTTTTTATTCAAAACGTTTAGGACAACATTGTATAGTAATATTATCATGAATTATGACAAAGAAATTTGAAATACGAAATAGTACGGTTGAGTTCCTTACCTTTGTTGCAGAAGGTGAGGAACAAGGTGTACAAGTTTTATATAAGAATGAGACGATATGGGCAACACAAAAGGCAATGGCAATGCTTTTTGACTGCTCCACCGACAACATAGGACTACATCTGAAAAACATCTTCAAAAGTGGTGAATTAGAAGAAAGCTCAGTTACCGAGAAAAACTCGGCAACTGCTACGGATGGAAAGAACTACATGACAAAGTTCTATAATCTTGATGCTATCATTTCGGTTGGTTATCGTGTCAACTCTATTCGTGCCACTCAATTCCGCCAGTGGTGTACCTATGTCATTCGCCAGTTCTCTTTGCGTGGCTATATCATAGACAAAAAACGCATGGAGAATGGTTCATTCATCGGTGAAGACTATTTTGAGCATTTGTTAGCAGAAATACGTGAGATTAGATTGAGTGAACGAAGATTTTACCAAAAGCTCACAGATATATATGCTACAGCTGTTGACTACAATAAGGATGCACCTACCACACGTTTGTTCTATAAAAAAGTTCAGAATAAGATGCACTATGCTGTACATGGACATACCGCTGCGGAGCTTATAGTAGAAAGAGCCAATGCGGAAAAAGAACACATGGGATTGACTACTTGGGAAAATGCACCTGATGGTAAAATTGTCAAGCCAGATGTAAGTATCGCCAAAAACTATCTAAAACAAGTGGAACTTGAAGATATGGGAAAACTTGTCAACTCTGTACTTGATTTAGCTGAACGTATGGCAAATCGACATATACCAATGACTATGGAAGATTGGGCTAAACGTATTGATATTATTCTTGAAGCTGGAGGTGATGCCGTATTACATGATGCAGGAAAGGTTTCTGCTGAATTTGCCAAGAGCTTTGCAGAATCAGAGTTTGAAAAATATCGTGTGACACAAGATAAGTTATTCAGTTCGGATTTTGATAAATTCAATTCTTTTTTTATTAAATATTTCCGTATCCATTGACATTTTCCTAAAAAAATTCTATAATAACTCTGTTACGGTCTGTGATTGGATGTTCGTGACAGAGTTATTTTGACTTTTGAGCAAAATAAAATCACAGCCAATTATTTAACGGAGGTTTCAAAGGCATGAAAAGAGTTCCAAAGCCTGTATTCTTTGTCGTAGCTTTGCTGATACTTGCCTTTTCGTTTACTGCGATTTTTGGTATTTCCTACTACACCGGCGATAACAAAACAACAGTATTAAAGGGCATCAGCGATATACGATGGGGAATTGACATCCGTGGCGGTGTTGAAGCAACATTCAAACCGGCAGGAGATGTTGACGCAACTGACGAGCAGCTTGAGTCTGCAAAGTCAATCATTGAATTAAGAATGGTATCTCAGGGTATCACAGATTATGAGCTTTATGCGGATGCAAAAAGCGACAGAATCATTGTTCGTTTCCCATGGAAGGAAGATTCCGACCAGAACGCAATTGAGGCAATCGAAGAGATTTCTTCAACGGCACAGCTTACTTTCCGTCCCGGAGACGGTCATGAAACAACAGATGTTGATTCAAACGGCGAGTATGTTTACAAAACTCCTTCGGGCGACACAGCTAAGACAATCCTTATGGACGGTTCTTATGTTGAAAGTGCAACAGCAGGTATGACAACAGATCAGTCAACCGGTAAGAATTCATATGTTGTACAGCTCAAGCTCAAGAGTGACGGTGACAAGAACGGTAAAGAGCTTTTCGGTAACATCACCAAAGAATATCTCAACCAGACAGTATCAATCTGGATGGACGATATTATGCTTTCGGCTCCGAAAGTAAATGCAGAGATTACAGACGGCAACGCTGTTATTTCAGGTGACTTTACGGCTAAAGAGGCTCAGGACCTTGCATCAAAAATTAATGCAGGTGCTCTTCCGTTCCAGCTTGAAACATCAAACTACGGTACAATCAGCGCAACCCTCGGTGAGAACTCACTTGTTGCAATGGCATATGCGGGTGTTATCGCATTTATCATTATTGCAATCATTATGATTCTCTTCTACCGCTTGCCCGGTTTTGTTGCAGTTATCTCACTTCTCGGTCAGATGGGTCTTGCCATTGCGGCTGTATCAGGTTACTTCCCTGTATTCTCTTCATTCACAATGACGCTCCCAGGTATTGCGGGTCTTATCCTTTCAATCGGTATGGGCGTTGACTGTAATGTTATTACTGCCGAGCGTATCAAGGAAGAACTTAAGGCAGGAAGAACTCTTGACGGTGCTCTTGAAAGGGGTACAAAGAATTCACTTTCCGCTATCGTTGACGGTAATATGACTGTTATTATCGTATCAATTATCCTTATGCTTGTATTTGGTCCTGCAAATATTCTCTCAATCATCTTCGGTGAGTCTACAACAGGTACTATCTACTCATTCGGTTACACACTTCTTGTAGGCGTAATCGCTAACTTTATCATGGGTGTATTCTGTACAAGAATTATGCTCAGAAGTGTTGCAGGCTTTAAGTTCCTGCGTAAAAAATGGTTGTTTGGAGGTGCTAAGAATGACTGATAAAACTCAGACAAAGGCAGTTTCAAATGCCCCCCTTACAGATGAGGAATTTGCCGAAAAGTATAACAGAGGCCACAAGATTATTGACTTTGTAGGTCACAAAAAGATTTTCTTCGGAATTTCTCTTGCAATTATTATTATCGGTATCGTATGTAACTTTATTTTTGGTACACAGCTTGACATTCAGTTCTCTGGCGGTGCCACACTTAAATTCAGCTACAGCGGTGAAATCAATCAGTCTGAACTTACTGATTTTATTCAGGTTGAAACAACAGAGGACAGAATCACTACTACATATGCCCAGGATCTTATGGGTGACAGCGGCACAACGGTAACAGTTCAGTTCTCGGGTAACGATTCAATCAAAACCGATATTCAGAAGAACCTTGAATCAGACCTTCAGAAGAAGTATCCGGACAATAACTTCAAATGTCTTGAATCAAATTCAGTTGATGCTTCAATGGGTTTCAGCTTCCTTCTCAAGTGTCTTACTGCTGTTGCAATTGCAGCCGTGCTTATGGTTCTTTATGTAACAATCAGATTTAAGAAAATCGGCGGTCTTTCGGCAGGTGTTATGGCTCTCGTAGCCCTCTTCCACGATGTTGCAATGATTTACTTTATGTATGTAATCTTCCAGATGCCGATTGACGCAAGCTTCATCGCAGTTGTTCTTATGATTCTCGGTTATTCGCTTAACGATACAATTGTTATCTATGACCGTGTTCGTGAGGAAAAGAAGCTTGTCGGAAGCAAAACAGATGTTGGCAAGATATTCAACCTCAGCTGTACAAAGTGTATTAAGAGAACAATTATGACTTCTGTAACAACACTTTCGGCTATTCTTGTTGTTTATGTTGTTGCCTGTGCGTTCAATATCACATCTGTTCAGGGCTTTGCTCTTCCGATGATTATCGGTATCATATCAGGTTGTTATTCTTCAATCTGTATCGCAGGTCCGCTTTGGGTTATGTGGCAGCGTCATAAAAAGGCAAAGAAGCTTGCCGCTAAAGCTGCATAAAACAGCTTTCGGATAAATTTATCCGATTCTGCAAATAATTATAAAGGGGTTGCATAAAGATGTTTTATGCAATCCCTTTTGTGTATTAAGACTTTTTAAGCGTTATTTGGAGTGATATATGAAAAAACTTGTTTCAATTTTTCTTTCTGCCGTGATAATTTGCGGCTTGTTATTAATTTCCGCTTGTGACAGAACTGAAGATGTCAGGAAATCTGACGGTAAAATCAGCGTTGTAACAACGATTTTTCCTTACTATGATTTTGTAAGACAGCTTGCAGGCGATAAAGTTGATATTCGCCTGTTGCTTTCGCCCGGAAGCGATCCGCACAGTTATGAACCCAAACCGTCAGATATTACAGCAATTGAAAATTGCGATATTTTTATCTGCAACGGCGGTGAAAGCGACGAATGGGTTGACGGAGTTCTTTCGTCAATTGAAAACAAAGATGTAAAAGTGATGAAGATGATGGAGTATGTTCCTCTCAGGCATGAACAATCTATGGATCATGACCATGAACATGACAGTCATGAAGATATGGATGATGATGACGAAGGTCACGATCACGAGGAAGGGGAGGAGTATGACGAGCATGTCTGGACTTCAATCAGAAATGCAGAGCGTATGTCTGCCTCAATCGCAGATGAGTTAATGTCAGTTGACAGTAAAAATTCTAAATATTACAATGACAGAAAAACAAATTACATTTCACAGCTTGACAGCCTTGATAAGAAATTTACCGAAGTTGCAAATAACAAAAAGCGTGATACGCTTGTTTTCGGCGACAGATTTCCGTTTCTGTATTTTGTAAGCGACTACAACCTTGGATATGAATGTGCATTCCCGGGTTGCAGTCATGAAACCGAGCCGAGTACAGCCGTTGTTTCTCATCTGATTGATTTTACAAGAGAACACGATATACCCGTTGTATTCTATCTTGAGCTTTCAAGCGGCAAAATTGCTCGGATTATTTCTGAAGATTCTTCTGCAAAGACGATGCAGTTTTCTTCATGTCACAATGTCACAAAGGATGATTTTGAGAACGGCGCAACTTATATTTCTGTTATGGAACAAAATCTTGAAGCATTAAAGGAGGCGTTATACTGATGTCGCTTATTAAAATTGAAAATGCCTCGCTCGGTTATGAAGGCAAAACCGTTGTCAATGATATTTCGGTTGATATAAAAGAAAAGGATTATATCTGCATAGTCGGTGAAAACGGTTCGGGCAAAACTACTCTCATGAAAGCACTTCTCGGACTTTTAAAGCCATTGAGCGGTTCGATTACCTATAGTGACGGACTAAAACAGAATGAAATCGGCTACCTTCCGCAGTCAAGCGATATTCAGCGTGACTTTCCTGCGTCGGTGCAAGAGGTGGTGCTTTCGGGCTGTCTTAATAAAAAACACACCTTTTTCTATTCAAAGGAGCAGAAAAAAGCAGCCGCCGAGAATATGAAGCTCACGGGTATTTATGATTTACGCAAAAAATGTTTCAGAGAGCTTTCGGGCGGTCAGCGACAGCGTGTTATGCTCGCCCGTGCATTGTGTGCAACTCACAAACTGATTATTCTTGACGAGCCTGTAACGGGACTTGATCCGATGGCAATGGCTGATATGTACGCTCTCATCAAAAAGTTGAATGAAAGCGGAATCACGATTATTATGGTTTCTCACGATGTGAATTCAGCCGTGAGCAATGCCTCAAAAATTCTGCACCTTGCAAAGAATTGGTATTTCTACGGTACGGCACATCAGTATCTGCATTCGGATGCCGGCAAACGCTTTATTCTCAGCGATTGCCCGTGTGATGAATGTCAGCACAGAGTTCACGGAGGTGCTAAAAATGTTTGATATGATTTTTGAAATGTTTTCATACAATTTTATAGTCAGAGCATTCATTGTCGGCACGCTTGTTTCTTTGTGTGCGGCACTGCTCGGTGTAACGCTCGTTCTAAAACGGTATTCAATGATCGGTGACGGATTATCTCATGTGGGCTTTGGTGCGCTTGCAGTTGCGGCGGCACTAAATCTTGCACCGCTTGAAGTTGCTGTTCCTGTAATCATTATTGCGGCATTCCTGCTGTTAAGACTTTCCGAGAACAGTAAAATCAACGGCGATGCGGCAATCGCAATAATTTCAAGTACGGCGCTTGCCATAGGTGTTGTATTTGTCAGTGTATCGGGCGTAAATACCGACCTCAACTCATACCTTTTCGGCAGTATTCTTGCCACTACAACAGCCGACGCAGTTATGTGCGGAATCCTTGCACTTGTCGTAATTGTAATATTTATCTTGTTCTACAACAAGATTTTTGCCGTAACCTTTGACGAAACATTTTCAAGGGCAACCGGTCTTAAAACAGGCGTTTATAACACGGTAATTGCACTCCTTACGGCTCTCACAATTGTAATCGGTATGAGAATTATGGGTACTCTGCTCATTTCCGCACTTATAATTTTCCCTGCGCTTTCTTCCATGAGAGTTTGCAAAAAATTCAAGTCGGTAATTCTCTGTTCGGGTGTGCTTTCACTCTGTTGCTTTTTTATCGGTATGTGCGTGTCATATTCATGCGATACCCCGACAGGTGCTAGCGTTGTAATAGTCAATGCCGCCGTTTTCCTCATATTCCGACTGGTCGAATTTATCAATTCCAAAATTAAAAAGAATAATTCTGTGTAAGAATTACAAAATATTTTCAACTAACGGAAACTCGCTTTCTTTAATGGAGGCGAGTTCTTTTTTTGCCTGAACGCTTTCGGCAAAGTACATATCACGGTTCTGCTTTTGTGCAAATGCGGTCATTCTCGAAATGCTTAATCCGATATTGTCGACATAATCGTGAATGAGCATGGTGTCAATCAATTTTGCGTTGTCATACCATTCTTTCTCTGTTTCTTCACAAATTTTGAGCGCATCTTCAAATTCAAGTCTGCTCATCAGTCTGTCGGCACATTCAATTTTTGCAATGAATGAATCGGTTTTGCCCGAAATAAATCCTGTTTCAACAGATGCAAAGCATAGTGCCGCCAGAACAAGCGAAAGTGCAATGTAAATTCTTTTCATATTGTTATTCCTTCTTTATAATGTTGTAATTTCCGAGTGCGTCAAGAGTCATCAGAAAAACATTGCTCTGCTTAATATTTTTCTTTTGCAGAATATTTTTAACATAACCCTTTTCTTTTTCACATAAATTAAGCGAATTTTCAAGAATTTTTCCGTTGCTGACAACTACGGTTTCAATTTTATTGTCCTTAATTTTTAACCCAAAATCCTCGGCAGAAGGCTTTCTTTTCTCAGGCTTTTCAAGAACGCTCACCTCACCGTTTGTTTCAACAATGCAGTATTGAACATCTTCGATTGAAAAAATACCCTGTTGTCTTAATCTGACGCTCAAATCTTCTGTAGTAAGCCGTAGCTTTTTCATAGCCGATTGCAGAATCCTTCCGTCTTTAATTACTATAACGGGTTTTCCGCACACAAGACTTCTGAAACCGCTCCACTTCATCATAATAATGCTTGCGGTAATTTCAAGTGCAACGAGAATTGCAACGGGAATAACTCCGCTCAACAGCGGTTGAGATGTGTTCTGCATAGGAATTGATGCGATATCCGACACTATCATTGTGATTACAAGCTCGCTCGGCTGCATATCGCTCATCTGTCGCTTTCCCATTAACCTGACTGCCAGAATGACAAAGGCATAGAGCAAAATTGTTCTGATTATTGAAATTAACATAACATCACCGTTACTAATATTTGCATAATTTGAGCCGATATACCGCAAAATAAAAAGCAGATATATTAAGACGGTGATTAAATGTATAATTCATTAAAAGAAAATATTTCAACTCTGAAGAAAATGTTCAAAAATTCGGCAGACTTTACGGTTCGGGAAATGAATCTAAAGGGACAATGCAGTATAAAATCCGCAATAATCACAATTGAGGGAATGTGCGGAAAGGACACGCTTGCATTGTCGGTAATCAATCCTCTGCTCGATTATTATTTTGACTGCCAATCTCCCGATAAGGTTTTTGACCTTATAAAAAATACCGTGCTGACATCAAGTGAAATTGTCGAGTTCACGACAATTGACGAGGCAATCAGCTTTTCAACATCAGGTTTTGCCCTGCTTGTTGTTGACGGTTGCAGTCGTATGCTTGCAATCGGAGCACAGGGCTTTTCATTCAGAAGTGTTTCGGAACCCGAAAGTGAGGTAGTGCAGAGAGGCTGCAGAGAAGGTTTTACAGAACCGCTGAGAATCAATATGACTTTAATAAGGCGAAGAATCAAAAGTCCCAACCTTGTTTTTGAAACCGTAACAAGCGGATACAGTTCAAACACGCAGATGATGATTTGTTATCTTCA
>OLZZ01001101.1_pt1 | contig 10469 bp, 7 predicted proteins | sample 1673571 | NCBI WGS metagenome assembly OLZZ01 (sample SAMEA103958115, study PRJEB25191) | human gut metagenome | biome: human-associated habitat [ENVO:00009003]; feature: intestine environment [ENVO:2100002]; material: feces | place: Germany | collected 2013/2015 | reverse complement strand
TCTTCACTCTTCGTTCTTCACTTTTCCCTTAAACGGCGTCAGCCATAAAAGACCTACAGTGCGCTAAACTTCTCCACCAGTTTGCGGCGGTAGAAGCGTCCCACCCTCACGTTTTCTATCTTGTCGAAAGGAGGGAAGAAGCGGCAGCAGTTGTCGGTGACCTCAATGAGGTAGCTCATGTTGATGATGAACTTTTGGTGAACCTGCACAAAGTCGGGACTGATGCCCAAGAGAGCGTCGCTGTTGATGTTACGTTTCAGGCGCATAGGCTCCTCAACACCTGCCAGCACCACCTCCCATGCTCTTGCGTCAGAGTTGTATTGGAACACGCCGATGTCGCGGATGTTTACCAAGCGGAAGTCGACGGTGTTGGTGTAGAGCAGATACTTGCCGTCGTCATGTGCCGATGAATCTTGCGTGGTGGCAGCCATGCCCGGGTGAACGGGCGCATACTTGCGGTCTGTGTAGACACGCTGCATGATGACGCTCAGCTCCTTACGGTCGAACGGCTTCACGAGGAAGTCGAACGCGCGGTTACGGAACGCGGGCAACATGAACTTGTCGTAGGCCGAATACATGACCACGCGGCAGTGGCCGTGGGTGTAGTTGTCCATGCGTTCAAGGAAGTCGATGCCTGAGATGTCGGGCAGCTCAATGTCCAGGAACAGCAGCTCTGGCATGTGGGTGCCCATCAGTCGCAGTCCGTCAATGCCGTTAGTGACAGTTCCCACAACCTCAACGTCGGGATATTCTTTCAGCTGCTCCTGTAGATATTTTGCAGCCTGTATGTCGTCGTCAATAATAAGTGTCTTCATTAATCTTTCAATTCGTTAAACGTTTTAAACGGAACAGATGGAAAAGGCATGCCTATTCCAGCTTCATCCCGTCAGGTATAATTATTGTTGATGCGCATCCGCACACCGTGCCGTCATCTGACGTTATGTTGTGCAGCGAGAAGCGCAGCTTGCGCTTGCTGCGCTCGTTAAGCGCCGCTATCGACTGTGTGATGACACCCAGTCCGGTGCGCTTGCGTGGTGCCTGTGCCCGTGCGTCGAAGCCACGTCCGTTGTCCTCCACCCTTATCGTTGTGGCGTTGTCGGCATGGGTGACCGATATGGTGAGCGTCTTCTTGCCATCACGTCCTTTCAGTCCGTGCACGATGGCGTTCTCTGCCAGAATCTGCAAGAACATCGACGGCACCTGAATGTTGTCGGGCTTGATGTCGGGAGCCAGGCAGGCGTTAAACTCAAAGTCGGGACCCAGCAAATATTTCTGCATGCCAACATAGCGTGTCACGAACGCCAGCTCGTCGGCAAGGCTCACCGTCATGCGTGTCGACATGTCGAGATTGGTGCGTATGAGCCTTGACAGCTCCAACAGCTCGCTGCTCGCCTCCGCACCGTCGTTCATGATCTTGTTGTTAAGGACGTTGAAGACGAAATGAGGGTTTATGCGGTTGCGTGCGCTCGCCAACTTGAGTTGCATGATGCTTATGCGGTTTCTGAGGAACTGTTTTCGTGCGTACATGAACCACATGATGAGCAAGAGAACGAGCACCACCGCCACGAGCATCATGATAGACAGCGCTGATTTTGTGCGGTATATGTCGGCGTTCTTGTGCTCCATCTCCAACGAGTGGTGCAGGCGCAGCGTGTCTTCGGTGAAGCGGTCCATAATCTCGTATGCCCGCATGTTGCTTCGGTTGTGCATGAGCGAGTCGGTCTGCTTGTCGTCCTCGCGCAACAGACGGTAGGCTTTCTCGAAGTTGCCTGTCCGTGCATAATAGCCGCGCAGGTAGCTGTTGCGTATGTGTCGCATGTTGTAGCCAGGGTCTGCCGTTATGTGTTCGTTGTTGAGCAGGCGTGTCACCTCGCTCATGTTGTCTTGCTGCAGGGCGATGCCTATCTTTATGGTGTTCACATAATAAGTGGCCACGGGGTCGTTCATGCGCAGGATGTATTGCTCCACCATGCCGAGACAGCGTTTCGACTCTTTCACCTCGCCGAGGTTCAGATAGACGTCTGCCAGGTTGAGGCGGCATAGGTACATGTCGAAATTGTTCTCCATGTGGTTCTTCACAAGCATCTGCTCGAGCTGAAGAAACTTCTTTAGTGACGACTGATAGTCTTTGGAGTAGTAGAAGAACGAGCCGTAGTCGTTGAGGAAATAAGCCTGCATGCTGGGCTGCATGGCGTTATATTGTTGCGCTGTCTGCTCATAGTAGCGGCGTGAGGTGGTGAAGTCGTTAAGGTTCATGTAGATGCGTGCCAGTCCGAGATAGAGCGTCACGTTCTCTGTCTTCGGCAACTTAAGCGAGTCGGTGAGCAGCAGGGCACGTCTGTACCACGCCGCCGCCTCTGGCAGGTTGTCCTTAAAGTAGAAAGCGTCGGCAAGATTGCCGCACAGCTTATGTGCCTGTGCCTTGTTGTCGCTGTTCATGAGCAGCTGGTAAGAGCGCTTGTAGAGCGCAATCACCGAGTCGGGGTTCTGGTGGAAGTTGTGCATCTTGATGGCGGCGCACGAGTAGGCACTCGCCATGATGCTGTTCAGTCGGGGAGAGGGTTTTTGCTGCTTGGCAAAACGCAGCGTGCGGTTAACATAAGGTGTTAACGAATCGGGGGTTTCTGACAGCATGAAATATTTTGCCTTCAGCATGAGCAGCTCATAGTAGGCAATGCTGTCGTCGGCTTCCTTCATGCCTTGCTCAATGAGCTGCAAGGCCGATGAGGCGTGGTGTGTTATGGAGTCGTCGAGGGCGGTGAGCCGTTGCCTGCGTGCGTCCTCGTCGCTGTCGTCGCGTCCGTGAGAGCAGGCAGCGAGCAGGGTCATGGTCATGACGAGCAGCAGACACACACATGCCGTCACGGGCAGCGGCAGCTTCAGGAGCTTCTGTTGTCTGTGCCAGTGTGTCGTCTTACGGCTGACTGTGGTGTGGTGTTGCCGTCTTGCTGTTGTCATGATGCTTGCTCAGTTGGCGTTCTCAGAGAGGAATTTTATTCTTACAAGTCGGATCTCCTCCTCGCTTATGTCCTCGCCGTCAAACTCGTCAAGGGCCTCGTTGATGCTGTCTGAGGTGCTTGTGAGGAAATAGTCGTAGATCTCGTCGACCTTGTCTTCGTCCATCACCTCCTCCAGGAAATAGTCGATGTTGAGCTTTGTGCCACTGTAGATTATGGCTTCTATGTCGTCGAGCAGAGTGTCGAAGTCGAGACCCTGTGCGTCGGCAATGTCGTCGAGCGGAATCTCGCGGTCTATCTCTCTGATGATGTAGACCTTCTTTGCCGACTTCTTTGCCACGGTGCGCACGCGCAGGTCTTCAGGACGTTCGATGTCGTTCTCCTCACAGTGGCGCTTTATCAGTTCGCAGAACTCCTTGCCGTAGCGCTTGGCCTTGCCCACGCCCACGCCCTGAACGTTCTGCAGCTCGTTGATGGTCACGGGATACATCGTTGCCATCTGTTCGAGCGAGATGTCCTGGAAGATGACGTATGCCGGCAGGTTATGCTTCTTTGCCACCTGCTTGCGCAGGTCTTTGAGCATGGCGAAGAGGGTTGGGTCGAGGGCGCTGCCCGCTGCTCCATGGCTCTCTTCTTCGTAAGGCGAACTGAAATCGTTGTCCTCGACAATCATGAACGATGACGGTTCTTTCAGCCAGCGACGTCCGGCGGCTGTGATCTTCAGCGTGCCGTAGTTTTCTATGTCGGAGACAATCAGTCCGGCGATGATGGCCTGTCGTATGACGGGCACCCAGAGGCGGGAGCTCAGGTCGAAACACTCGAGCTTGTCGTGATGGTGTGACACCAGCTCGTCGGTGGCCCGGCCTTTCACGAAGTCGATGATGTAGTCTTGTCTGAAGTCGCCCTTCACGGCGCTCACAGCGTGCAGCACCGCCTGCAGGGCGTCGCGTCCTTCAACGCGCTCCTTGGGGTGCAGACAGTTGTCGCAGTTGTGGCAGTTGTCGACGGGATAGTCTTCGCCAAAATAGTGGAGCAGCAGCTTGCGACGACATACCGACGACTCGGCATAGGCTGCTGTCTCTTGCAGCAGCAGTCGGCCGATCTCTTGTTCTGCTCCCGACTTTCCGTCCATAAACTTCTCCAGCTTCTGCAGGTCTTGCTGTGCGTAGAAGGCAATGCATATTCCCTCGCCGCCATCGCGTCCTGCACGTCCCGTCTCCTGGTAGTAGCCTTCAAGGCTCTTGGGTATGTCGTAATGAATGACGAAGCGCACATCGGGCTTGTCTATGCCCATGCCGAAGGCTATGGTCGCCACGATCACGTCTATGCGCTCCATGAGGAAATCGTCTTGTGTCTGCGAGCGTGTTGCCGAGTCGAGACCAGCGTGATAAGGTGCCGCCTTTATCTCGTTGGCTTTGAGCACGGCGGCCAGCTCCTCCACGGTCTTTCGTGAGAGACAGTAGATGATGCCGCTCTTGCCCGGGTGCTGACGCACAAACTTGATGATCTGCCGGTCAATGTCCTTGGTCTTTTGTCTTACCTCATAGTAGAGGTTCGGACGGTTGAATGAGCTCTTGAACTCAACAGCGTCGTTTATGCCCAAGCTCTTCTTTATGTCTGTGCGCACCTTGTCGGTGGCGGTTGCTGTGAGCGCAATGACCGGTGCGTTGCCTATCTTGTTTATCGTGGAGCGCAGCGTGCGGTAGTCGGGACGGAAATCGTGTCCCCACTCAGAGATGCAGTGGGCTTCGTCTATGGCATAGAAAGAGATCTTGAACGATTGGAAGAATGGCAGGTTGTCTTCCTTGTTAAGCGACTCGGGGGCCACATACAGCAGCTTTGTGCGCCCGCTCTGCACATCGTTCATAACCTGCTGAATGGCGGCTTTGTTGAGCGATGAGTTGAGATAATGGGCCACGCCCGGTTGGTCGCTGATGCCGTTGATGACATCGACCTGATTTTTCATCAAGGCGATGAGTGGCGACACCACAATGGCGGTGCCGTCCATGATGAGCGACGGTAGCTGGTAACAAAGGCTCTTGCCGCCACCTGTGGGCATGAGCACAAAAACGTTGTGCCCCTCGAGCAGGCTACGGATGATAGCCTCTTGGTCACTCTTGAACTTGTCAAAGCCAAAATAGCGTTTCAGCTGTTCGTTAAGATTCACGTTTGCAGTCATAGTGCGTCATAGCGCCGTCGTCATCTCTCCCGACTGTGGCTGTCGGGAGGATGTTGGCGGACTTAATGGTTTCTTGTTTGTTTTTTACGCATGAGGTTGATGCAAGGAGTTGCCGCTCCGTCTGGCGGTATCAGGAAGCTGTCTCCATGCGGTTGAGGCTCGACTTCTCAAGCTGCTCTTTGGCATAGTTGAGCGTCACCTTGAAAGTCTTCACCTTCTTTGACGGTATTTCGTACATCGCGTCCATCATGACCGTCTCCACGATTGAACGCAGTCCGCGGGCTCCAAGCTTGTAGTCCATGGCCTTTGCCACAATATAATCGAGCGTCTCCTCAGGGAACGAGAGCTTTATGCCGTCCATGCTGAAGAGCTTTTCGTATTGCTTGATAATGCTGTTTTTCGGTTCTACCAAGATGCGGCGCAGCGCTTCCTTGTCGAGGGGCTTGAGATAGGTGAGCACGGGCAGACGACCGATGATCTCGGGAATGAGTCCGAACGACTTGAGGTCCTGAGGCAGGACATACTGCATGAGGTCACCCTTGTCGATCTTCGCTGTGTTCTGCACCGAGTTGAAGCCCACGGTGTGGGCGTTCATGCGCTGTGCTATCTTGCTCTCAATGCCGTCGAAGGCACCGCCGCAGATGAACAGGATGTTGCGTGTGTCGACATGTGCATAGTCTTGGTCCGGATGCTTGCGGCCACCCTTTGGCGGCACGTTGACCATCGTTCCCTCAAGGAGCTTGAGCAAGCCTTGCTGCACACCCTCGCCGCTAACGTCGCGTGTGATGCTCGGGTTGTCGCTCTTGCGTGCTATCTTGTCGATCTCGTCAATGAAGACGATGCCCTGCTCGGCAGCCTTGATGTCGTAGTCGGCAACCTGAAGCAGTCGTGACAAGATGCTCTCCACGTCCTCGCCCACATATCCTGCCTCGGTGAACACCGTTGCGTCGACAATGGTGAAGGGCACGTCGAGCAGCTTGGCGATGGTGCGTGCCAGAAGGGTCTTGCCCGTTCCTGTGCTTCCCACCATGATGATGTTGCTCTTCTCTATCTCTACACCGCTGTCGTCGTGAGGTTGTCTCAGACGCTTGTAGTGGTTATACACCGACACGGCGAGGTAACGCTTGGCGTCGTCCTGGCCAATGATGTATTGGTCGAGATAAGCTTTTATCTCTGTGGGCTTGGGCACCTCTTTGAGGTTATACTTGTGGTTGCCCTTGCCTGAGGCTGACGCTTTGTCCATGCCGACCTCTTGAAGCAGTTCTTCGCATCGTTGAACGCACTCGTTGCATATATATCCGTGCAAGCCTGTGATGAGCAGCTGTACCTGGCTCTCAGGCTTACCGCAGAAACTACATTTGTTCATTTCTTTATTTTTCTCCTTTTCTGTTGTAGGGTGAATTCTATTAAATGGTTACAGGTTGAGGCCCGGCTCTTGTTTCCTTGGCTTTTGTTTCTTGCCTTTACTCTTGTTTCTTGCTTTTGCTTTTTGTTTCTTGCCTTTGTTTCTTGCCTTTTATCGCTTTTGTTTCTTTCCTTTGCTTTTGTTTCTTGCTTTTGCTTTTTGTTTTTTGTTTTTTGTTTTTTGCCTATGGAAAATATCCGTTCAACCTGTTGCCACGAAGCTTACTTCTCGCTTGTTGTCTCTGTGGCGGGCTTCTTCATGAGCACGGTGTCGACCATGCCATACTCTTTTGCCTCGGGTGCTGTCATCCAGTAGTTGCGGTCGCTGTCGGCCCACACCTTGTCGAAGGGCTGGTGAGAGTGCTCGCTGATGATGTTGTAGAGCTCCTTCTTCATCTGTCCGATGAGGCGTGCCTCAATCTCGATGTCTGAAGCCTGTCCCTGTGTGCCGCCGAGGGGCTGGTGTATCATGACGCGACTGTGCTTCAGGGCGCTGCGCTTGCCCTCCTGGCCTGCCACGAGGAGCACGGCTCCCATTGATGCTGCCATGCCTGAGCAGAGCGTTGCCACGTCAGAAGAGATAAACTGCATGGTGTCGTAGATGCCGAGACCTGCTGTGACGCTTCCGCCGGGCGAGTTGATGTAGAGGGAGATGTCCTTTGTGTTGTCTACCGAGTCGAGGTAGAGCAACTGTGCCATGATGGTGTTGGCCACATAGTCGTCTATCGGTGTGCCAAGGAAGATGATGCGGTCTGCCATGAGGCGTGAGAACACGTCCATCTGTGTGACGTTGAGCTGACGCTCTTCGAGGATATAAGGGTTGAGGTAGTGCGACTCTGACTTGATTACGTCGTCAAGCACCATTCCGTTCATGCCAAGGTGTTGTGTGGCAAATTTTCTGAAATCGTTCATCGTTGTTTGTCCTGTTATGATCTTTTTAAAATATATAATGTGTGGCAACGCTGTCTTGCTCGCTTTTTGTTTAACGTCGTTTCTTGCATGTCTTTCTGGGCAACGCCGTCTTGCTTGCCCTCGTGCGTAGCAATGTTTTCGCTTGCCTATATAATAAAAAAAGAGAGGTTATCGGCTTTTTGTCTTTCTTCATAGACAGATTGTTGCCATTCTGTTTACAAAGATAACCAAAAAAGTCGATAACCTCTTTTATTTAAAGAAGTTTTTTTGAAAAAACGTCAAGTTTTTTTATTATTCACCCTTCTCGCTCATCATCTTGTTGAACTCGTCGAGAGTCACTTCCTTCTCGTTGAGCTTAACAGAAGCCTTGAGGGCGTTGGTTAGCTTGCGGTCTACGGCGCGGTCAACGAAGCCGTCGATGTTCTCGCGCTTCTTCAGCAACTCGTCAACGTAGTTGTCGAGATACTCCTCGGGCACGTTGTCCATGCCATACTGAGCAAACTGCATGCGTGCGCCTTCCTTGGCAGCAGCCTTGATGTCGGCATCGTCGATCTTGATGTCATGAGCCTTAACCAGCTGCTCCTTGATGAGGTGCCACTTGAGCTGCTCGATGCTTGCTGCGAAGTTTTTCTCTACAAACTCCTCACCACGCTCCTTGTTGTTGAGCAGCATGATGCGCTTGAGCAGAGCCTCGGGGAACTGAAGCTCGCCTACCTTCTCGTTGCAGTAGGTCTTAACGTCCTCAAGGAACTTGAAGTCGCTGTTTACCTCAAGCTGGGGAGCGAGTGTCTCGGCAATCTTTGCGCGGAGCTCCTCCTCGTTGCTTACGCCACCGTCTTTGCCAAACACCTTCTCGTAGAAGTCGGCGTTGAGCTCAGCCTTCTCGAAGCGCTTGATCTCGGTGATCTGGTAGCTGAAGTTTGCCTCCAGGTCCTTAGCCTCTTCCTTAGAGATCTTCAGCAGAGCAGAGATCTCAGCCTCGCCCTCGGGATAAGCCTTGCGGGGGTTCCATGTGATGATGTCGCCCAGCTTGGCCTCGTTGAAGAGGTTCTTCTGGTCCTCTACCTTGATATACTGGGGCATGAGCACAGCTCCCTCAACGGTGATGCCGTTCTCCTTGGTGTTGCCCTCAGCGTCGAGCTCGCGAAGGTCGCCCTTCAGCATGTCGTTCTTCTCGGCGTCGAAAGTCTCGGCAGCTACATAGTCGCCAGCGCGGTTCTGCAGCATCTCGATCTGCTTGTTGATCAGCTCGTCGTCAGCCTTGATCTTGTAATAGTCGATCTTGTTCTTGCCGTTCAGCTCGATCTTAAACTCGGGAGCTACAGCGATGTCGAAGATAAAGGTATAAGGAGCGTCCTTCTCAATGTCAACGGGAACCTGCTTCTCTGAAGGCAGGGGCTCGCCCAACATTGCGATGTTGTTGTCCTTAACATACTTGTAGATCTGCTCGCCCACGAACTTGTTAACGGCATCCATCTTTACCTGTGTGCCGAACTGCTTCTTAATGAGGCCCATGGGAACCATTCCCGGACGGAAGCCAGGATAATTGGCTTTCTTACGATAGTCTTTCAGAGTCTTCTCGACGTTGTCCTTGAAGTCTGCTTCCTCAACAGTGATGGTCATAAGACCGTTCACCTTATCCGGATTTTCGAATGAAATGTTCATCTTGTTTCTTTATATTGTTTTTTAATTGTTGTTTTTTCGTTGTTGTTTTTTCGTTGTCGCTTTTTTCGACCTTGCTTTTTCGATGCTGCTTTTTTAGCACTTCCCTTTGCAGATGTGGCGCTCCTCTCTGTTCAGATGTAGACTCGTCTCTTTGGTCTTGCCGTTAGGACGTGGCGCTCCTTTCTGTTCAAAACAAGCTTTTCTTTCTTGTTCAAAGCAGGCGCCTGCCGTGCCGTTTTCTGGCATCTTTACGCATTGAAATGCAAAATTACTTATAAATAATGTAAAATCCTAACGCTTTGTCTAAAAAATGTGTTTTTTTAACCAACATCTTGGTTTTCTTCACTCTCCCGTTGGTTTTCTTCTCTCTAACACAGCCTTTCCCCTCTCTAACAGAGCTTTTCCCTTTCCCGACTTTTTACTCCTCATCTTACAGCTTTTTTCTACCTCTCTTTGGGTAGCTATCTGCCATTCTTTCGTTAGCTATCTACCGCTCTTTGGGTAGCTATCTGCCATTCTTTCGTTAGCTATCTACCGCTCTTTTGGTAGCTATCTGCCGCTCTTTTGGCAGCTATCTACCGTTCTTTTGGCAGCTATCTACCGTTCTTTTGGCAGCTATCTACCGTTCTTTTGGTAGCTATCTACCGTTCTTTCGGCAGCTGTCTGCTTTTCTTTTGGTAGCTATCTGCCTCTTTTAGAGCATCAGAGCTTTTTCACCACGCTTCCGTCCAGACGTCTCATCTCCACATGTCCGTCTTCATAGATGGCGAATGTGGGGTCGTTGCCGCCTTTAGGGAAGGTCACGGAGCCTGTGTTGCACACCACCTGTCCGCTGTCGTCCTGTTCAAGCTTCCACAGGTGCGTGTGGCCATAGAAGAAAAAGTCGTGTTTGCAGGCAGGCTGGTTCTCCTCGTTAAACACATGTCCGTGAGAGAGAAACAGTCGGCGTCCGTTGTCCACAACCACGGCATAGGTTGAGAGAACAGGAAACTGCAGGAGCATCTGGTCCACCTCCGAATCGCAGTTGCCTCTCACCGCCACGATGTTTTCTTTCATCGCGTTCAGGCGGTCAGCAATGCCCTTAGGGTCAATGCCCTCAGGTATGCGGTTGCGTGGTCCATAGTTGAGAATGTCGCCGAGGATGAGCATCATCTCGCAATGCTCTTCCTCATACACTCGCAGCACCTGCTCCAAAGCGGGCAGCGAGCCGTGTATGTCGCTTACTATTAGATATTTCATAGAATAAAACTTAAACTAAGCCCCGCTATAGGAATGTTGATTTTTGATTTTTGAATGTTGAATTGTCGGCTTTCAGCCGATGTTGAGTTTTCGAATTTTGAAGCCCCACCCCC
>OLZZ01001096.1_pt1 | contig 10499 bp, 10 predicted proteins | sample 1673571 | NCBI WGS metagenome assembly OLZZ01 (sample SAMEA103958115, study PRJEB25191) | human gut metagenome | biome: human-associated habitat [ENVO:00009003]; feature: intestine environment [ENVO:2100002]; material: feces | place: Germany | collected 2013/2015 | reverse complement strand
GTTCCGGAATGTGCAGCAGCGAGCCGGTCACCTGTTCCAAGGGATACGCTTCAGTCTGTGTCCGATACCACTGGAGATAGGCGTTTTTGATCCAATGCAAATAGTGTTCAAAGCTGCCGGATTCCACAAGAATTTCACATTCTGTCGGGGAACTTCCGGCACATTCCAGCAGTCCGCTTACCGTGAACAGTGTCATCTGCGTGTCCTTGCTGCCTTGAAAGACTTCCTTGACTGCCGTCGCATCGAAATCGGTCTTTCGTTCCAGAAGGGAGTCGAACGCGGAGTTTACAGCCAACAGCAGCTTGTCGATTTTTGCATTTATCTCCACCGCCTCCCTGCTCTTGCCGTTCAGACGGCTTTCACGGGGATTCCACAGTTCGGGAGTGCAGGAGAGCTTGCAGCTGAACTGCGCCATCGTCCGGTTAACGGTGATGCGCCCCATTATCGGGGCTTTGCCCGACTTGTCCAGTCCGCTCTTTTTGAGGTAGAGCAATACCTTGAATTTTTCTACTTTCATACGCTTATATTTTTAGGTGCAAAGTTACTTGCCATATAAGCGTTCCTTGATAAGCAAAATGCTGAGTACGAGTGCAAAGAAAACGGTGAGGATTTCTTTTCATTGCTTTCCGTTACCTGTTCTCGTTCCAGTAACTGCCCGGCTAACGGTCTGGTAACTGAACAACTTCAATATTACGTTGTCATTTGCATTTTCTCAATTTGGCAAAATACTGAAACAATGCTCATTTCAAACGGTTTACGTTTAATCTTCTTATCTCTGCTTTTCCTTGCGTAGCCTATCACTTTCCATTGCTTTAGGCACAGCTACGCTACCCTTCAACTGGCTGGAGGAACGGACATTTATACCGTTAGCAAAATGTTGGGGCATACCAATGTACGAACCACTCAAGTGTATGCCAAGGTTGTAGATGAGAAAAAGGAGAAAGCAACAGAAACTATCAAATTAGCTTTATCACAAACGGAATAAAAGTGTTGTCCCACTTGATAGGCATAGCCATCTGCGTAGATTCTGCGTGGGTGGCTTTTTGTTTTTACCTATGAGCTGTTATTATGACCACCTAATGATTTCCTTATGATTGGGTACATTACCATAAAAAACTACTACTGACGTTTTTCATCATTTGCATTGATAATCAATACATATTCCTTATGGTATTTCTGTTTCGCTGCTGTTTCTTTATGTGACACAGTCCATCATAAAATCAGTATGCTAAATCACGATTACTTTGCCGAAAAATCAAACATAAATCAGATAGCAGTATGAGTGAAAAGAACATTACTTTTGAAGATTTACCCAAGGCAATGTCGTGGATGATGGATAAATTGAATGAACTGGATTCTAAGATTGACGGTCTCAACACTCAAAGTCCGAGTATTCCAACCGAGCAATGGATGAACTTAAAGGAGTTGTGCGATTATATTCCCAGTCATCCGGCAGAGCAAACAGTATATGGATGGACAAGCTGCCACCAAATCCCATTTCATAAAAGAGGTAAACGTATCATGTTTCTAAAATCGGAGATTGATGCGTGGCTTCGAGATGGCAAGGTAAAGTCCGAAAAAGACTTGGAGGACGAAGCTGCCCGATTCATAAAGTCTAAAAGAAACAACCGATTCTAATGGATTCACTCGATTTATGCAATGCAATCAGAATGGAATTTGGAGGGATACTTGAAGACAAGATTCCTTTGAATGCTTTTCCTGCTAAAATTCAGGATATGGTATTGGCATTGGCACGACAAGAGAATTATTCCATTGAATATATGATGGCTTCTCTTTTGGCGGCAATTTCAACAGCCATCGGTAATGCTGTCAATATCCGTATTCGTGGTGGCTGGATAAGTAATCCTGCCCTCTATATGATATTGGTTGGCCGCCCCGGAATGGGCAAAACTCCCCCGTTAGACTTTGCTTTTCGCCCAATTCGCAAGCATGATGCCAAAGCTGTCAAACAATTCAAGTCTGATATGGAGCAATATAATAATATGGTAGAGGACAACAAAGGGAAGAAGGAAAATTGCACTCCATTGCCAGAAAAACCGATTTTGCGAAGAACCATAATATCCGACTTTACCCCAGAAGCTTTAATGCGTGCGCTTGATGACAACCAGCGTGGTATTGTGGTATATGTGGATGAAATTATGGGAATGTTCAATGCTGTGAATCAATACAGCAAAGGGCAACTTATTGAACAGTTATTGACTGCATTCAGCGGAAAACCTTTAGACATTTCCAGATGCAGTATGCCCATACCTATTCACATAGAGCATCCTTTTATAAATATGGTAGGTACGATGCAGACCACCCGAATGCACGAACTTACAGATAAAGGCTATAAGGACAATGGGTTGATTGATAGAATAATTTTTGTTTATCCGTCTTCACAGGAAATATCAGATTGGCAAGATGAAGAAAACGCTTTTACCACTTTTGACAAATACTCGTCTATGTGGGAAAATATCATCAACAAAGTGATGAGTTTGCCTTTTATAGTAAATGAGGATGGCGAAATAGTTCCTGACATTTTGGACTTTTCTTCGGAAGCAAAAGCCTATTTTACCAATTGGCGCAATGATGCTATTCATGCAGTCAATCAAATCCAAGATGACGGCTTGGTGGATAGCAGAATAATGAAAGCTCCGATGATTACAGCACGATTGGCTTTGGTTATGCAAATCTTCCGCTGGGCTTGTGGTGAGGTTCATAAAGATTTTGTGGACATCGATTCAATCAAATCAGCTATTGCATTAAGCGATTACTTTGAAAGTTGTTATGCCGACATTCAGAAATATATGTTGGTAGAGGGCATTGAACCACAAAAGAAAGAATTGCTTGATTGTCTTTCTGCAACATTCACAACTGCCGATGCCATTCAAGCAGGAAAAGAAGTGGGGCTTTCCGAACGCTCTGTAATGTATTCTTTGGTCAGCCTTACCACGAATAAGATAATCAAGAAAATTAAGAGAGGGGAATATGAGAAACTGCAATAACCTATCCCCATTGCATCTTGCAGTTGTTGCAGTTTGCACTTTCGTATCATCCGTTTTCCTGCAAAACTGCAAGAACTGCAAACTGCACGGACTGCAATTATAAAAAATATCAAGCATGAATGAATACCGATTTACCCTTCAAAAATATAAGCGAGGCTCTAAACTTTCATGTCCTCAGTGTGGAAAGAAACAATGTTTTATACGTTACGTTGATACTCAAGGGGAAGTTTCGTTTCCTGACTATGTAGGCAGATGCGACCATGAGCAGTCGTGCAAATACCATTATACGCCCTCTGATTATTTCAAGGATAATCCAACGCTGATAGAAAAAGGTTCCAATTATGGCATTGAACATGCTAAGCCACAGCCACATTCATTGCCACCTACTTCCTTTATTGATAAAGAACTAATGGAGCGAACACTTACCAATTACACAATGAATCCTTTGTACATTTATCTGGTAGGTATATTGGGCAAGGATGAAACAAAGCGAATATTCCATTTATATCGTGTTGGCACATCAAAAAAATGGGGCGGCTCTACTGTCTACTGGCAGATTGATAGGCAAGGCTACGTGCGAACCGGAAAGATAATGTTGTATGATTCAACAACAGGACATCGGACAAAAGAGCCGAGAAGTTATGTAAGTTGGGTACATACCGAGTTGAACCTTGTCGACTACAATCTAAAGCAATGTTTGTTTGGTGAGCATCTGTTGTCTGATAATCCTGCCAAACCGATTGCTATAGTAGAGAGTGAGAAGTCTGCTTTGATAGCCACTCATTATATGCCGGAATTTATATGGCTGGCTACTGGTGGAATGCACGGCTGCTTCAAAGCAGATGCGGTTGGTGTATTAAAAGGTCGGACGGTAATGTTGTGTCCGGACTTAGGAGCAAAAGAGATTTGGCAATCCAAGATGGCTATGCTCTTCTCCGTTTGCTCAAAGGTTATAATGAGTGACACATTAGAACAATGCGCTACTGATGAACAACGAAAGAAAGGATTGGACATTGCCGATTTCCTCTTGATGACCGATACACCACAAATGATTCTTTCAAAGATGATACAGCGCAATCCGGCTTTGCAGACGCTCATTGATGAATTGGGGTTAGAACTTATTGAATAACGAAGGAACTTGTTCCGGTCACTTATAGAAAGTCCATAACACAATAAGGACTTTTTGCCTGATAGCAATAAAATCCGGCTACTGCCACACTATGTGAATAGGCACAGGAGCAAGCTCCAATTATTAGAAATACGTATAAAAACGAGATTATGAATACTGATATAAAACAAGCAATGCACGTTGAAGCTGCCAAATCATTTGGCACATCAGAAGCCAACGAGAACGAAAGGCGTTGGAACGAAGATAAGGTCGATTGTAAAAATCAAGACCCTACCAACAATTATGACAAGACCAGAATGAGGCTGAATTTTGAGATTGGTCCCGATGGCAAAATACATCCGTTGGGGTATCAAGAGAAGTCTCTTGAACTCCGTTTGCAGGAACGATTGTTGGAATTAGGTTGGAAGCCATTCAAACCGGACAGTAAGATTCAACCGAACTGTTGCGCCAAATTTGTCTTTGGCGGCAATCATGAACGTACACTTGAGATGGCTTTTGGCAATCAGACCGTCAATTTAGAGAAAGGATCAGACAACAGCCATCTGCACCGCTGCGAGGAAATAGAACTTTGGGCGAAGGATGTTTATGATTGGTGTTCCCGAAGATATGGTCAGGAAAACATTGTCGGCTTTCAGGTTCACCTTGACGAGAGCAGCCCGCATATTCATGCTTTAGTTGTGCCAGTCGGTATCCGGCCTAAAAGCGGTCGTGAGTGTGTCATGTGGTCTGCAAAGTTCGGAAAGAACAGGTTTGAATATGGGCAGATATTGAAAGAAATGCACACATCGCTGTATGAGGAGGTCGGAAGTAAATACGGACTTGAACGAGGAGACAGCATATATGGGCGCAATGTGCAGCATTTGAACAAACGCGATTATATTCGTAAGCTATCAAAAGAGGCAAAACAGGCGGAGAAAGCGGTTAAGGGATTACAGACTATGATACACAGACTGGAATCGCAAATATTCAAGTCTAAATCTCAACTTGAACAGATTGACAAGGAACTGGCTTCCGGTAAAATAGCTCTTGAAGAATACAAATTTCAAAAGGCGGATATACAGAAACAGATTTCAGAATACCAATCCAAACTTGAAGACAAGGCTGACAAACTCCATACAAAAGAGCAGGAATTGAACAAACTGACCCAAGACCTTGAAAAAGCTGGCTCTGTAATACAGCCTTTCAGAAACTACAAAATTGATTTTGATCCACCTTGTATTTCGGGGAAATATCCTCTGTTTATTACGGACAAATGGATTGAGAAACAGAATCAGGAAATAGCCAAGCGTTTCAATTCGATCGTCCGCCAAATAGAGGCTCTCTATAGAAATGAAGCGGAGAGACAAGTGAAGACTGCACAGCAAAATGTATTGGCAGAGTATGGGGAATTTTATCGGTTAAAAAGGGATGTCGAACAACTTTCAAAGAACAACGATGAGTTAAAATCAATATTGGACACCATACTTGACCAACTGTCGAATCCATCACTCCGGTCAAAGATATTCGCCATAGCGGATGCTTTAGCAGGTGGAACTCCTATCAGTGTATCTTCTGGAGGAGGTGACTCTTCATCTGATATCCGATGGGATGGTCGTCAACCCGATGAAGAGGAAGAAGCCTATCGAAGAAGGTGTCTGATGTTTGCGATAGGAATGGTTAAGATTCAGAATAAAAAGAAAAGTTATAGGAGAAGATAAACGTCCTATTTGATGTGCTGTAATTAAAAACTAAAGTTGCAACACATTAAATGTTTTTAACTCATTATGTACAATACATACGCCCCATTATGAGAACGTGCCGTTTGAGGTGCCAAAATCGTGGGTGTGGTGTAAGCTGGAAGATATTGTATGCGAATTAAAATATGGAACTTCTGAGAAATCATCAAGTGTGGGTAAAATAGCAGTTTTACGAATGGGGAATATTACTAATGTTGGTACAATAGACTATTCGAATTTAGTGTATTCTTCGAATGATGAAGATATTGAACAATACTCTCTTGAAAAATACGATTTACTGTTTAATCGCACAAATAGTAGTGAATGGGTTGGAAAAACAGCAATCTACAAGGATGAACAACCAGCCATTTATGCAGGTTATCTTATTCGTATTAGACCTTTATTGATTTCTCCTGACTATCTAAACACTGTGATGAATAGCGGCTATTATCGTGAATGGTGTTATAATGTGAAAACGGATGCTGTTAATCAGTCTAATATCAATGCCAAAAAACTGTCGCAATTAATGATACCTATTCCTCCATTAAGGGAACAAGGAAGAATTGTAGCAGAGATAGATAAGTGGATTTCGTTAATTGACATAGTCAAGAATGGTAAAGGAGATTTGCAGACTGTAATAAAACAAGCCAAGAGCAAAATCCTTGACCTTGCCATTCATGGGAAACTTGTACCGCAAGACCCAAATGATGAGCCAGCCATTGAACTCTTGAAGCGCATCACTTGTGATAACGGGCATAAGTGGAAGTTGCCTCAAAGTTGGTGCTGGGCAAAAGGAAGACAAATCTTTTTGCCGATGAAATCTACCAAACCTCATAATGATGAATTTTTGTATATTGATATTGATTCAATTGATAACAAACGGCAGATAATTAATAAAATTAAAAGTATAAAAACAGCTAACGCACCGAGTCGAGCAAGCCGTTATACACAAAAGGGAGATGTTGTATTTTCAATGGTACGTCCTTATTTGCGTAATATTGCTAAAGTTAGTGTGGATGGCTGCATTGCGTCAACTGGTTTTTATGTATGTAGTCCCATTGATGACCTTAATTCCGAGTATTGTTATTACCTTATGATCTCTGATTATGTTGTAACAGGACTAAATCAATTTATGAAAGGCAATAATTCTCCATCCATAAACAAAAGTCATATAGATGAATGGTTATTTCCTTTGCCTCCATTCCCCGAGCAGCAACGTATCGTCCAAAAGATAGAGAAACTATTCTCCCTTCTTGACCATATTAAAAAGTCCTTAGAAGTGTAGTCAAATGCACTTCTAAGGATTATAACGTATTTACCAGTTTACAATCTTATCCACGATTTTTTGCTGTTCGCTGGCTGTTCGGCGGAGATAAATACGAGTGGTTTCTATACTCTCATGCCCCATGAGGTCAGCTAACAGAGCTATGTCATTGAAACGGTCAAGAAAATTCTTGGCAAAACGATGACGAAAAGAATGAGGGTAAACAACCTCTCGGTTCATTCCGTATTTTTCGGCAAAATGTTTGAGTTGGGATGCAATGCCACGAGTAGTAATCCGCTCGCCAAATCTGTTTAGGAAGATATAACCGGAACTTACACCTTTCTCTTTGAGCCATTTGGAGGCTTCCGTGCGTAATGTCTTGGGGATATACAGGCGGCGTATCTTACCGCCTTTGCTATAAAGGTCAAGATACCCTACTTGCACATGTTCCGCTTTGATTTGGAGAAGTTCGCTTACACGTGCCCCAGTAGCAGCCATAAACCAAACCACAAAATACCATTCATCATAGCCATCCGCTTTTAGCTGTGCTTTCAAAAATTTGTAATCGGCATCGCTGATTACGTTTTCCAGAAAGTTCTTCTGCTGAACCTTGACAAACTTTACTTTCAGTTTGTCCTGCTTTGTAAACTCCAAATACTTGTTGATGCCTTGCAGTCGCAAGTTTACCGTTTGTGGTCTGAAGTTCTCCACCAAGTAGCCTTTATAAGCCAACAGATTCTTCTTGTTCACTTCCTTATAGTGAGTAAGGAAATAGTTTACCGTCCACACATACGATGTCACGGTGTTCTTTGCCAAATTAGTTTTGGCAAGATGATTTTTGAATTTTGTTACCATATTACATTGATTAATAATGAGTATGGTAATAATATAAGGTATAGCTGTTATGATATGGGGTGGTTTGAAGCCAACCCATCATAATAAAATGGTTGGTTTATATCGGGCATTATCCGAACTTGCCAAATGGATGGGTAGTTACTCCTATGCAAACTTTATGCAGCTTGACTGATGGAGAAAGGCAAAGTGAGATTGAAAGAGTAAATCTTGATGTCAAGTACCTACGTGGTGAACGAGAAACAAAAACTTTAACAGCAGGAAGATACACTCCTGCTAATACTCTATTGATATTGGTAGATGGCGAAAACTCTGGTGAAGTGTTCCGTACTCCCATCGAGGGTTATCAAGGTAGCACATTCAAACTGTTGTCTATCAACGACAATATGAATACGGATTATGTTTTACAAGTTATCAACTTACATCGTAAGACTTTACGAGAAAACAAGGTAGGTTCTGCTATTCCTCACTTGAATAAAAAACTATTCAAGGCAATCGAAGTACCTATACCTCCTTATAAGGAACAACAAAGAATAGTGAATGCGATAAACCGTGCGTTTCAGCAACTGGATATAATCACGGGAAGTTTATAGACTCTCCGTGATTATATCTAATTGGTCAAAGAGTTGATGAATAGTCTTGATTATTCGTATTTGCTCTGCATTTGGTGGCAAAGGAATGTATGTACTAACAATTTTTTCTTTTGATATGTTAGGCTGTGCTCCACCTCCTCCTAATTTTATAAATTCTTCCTTGTGAGAAAGTAAAAAATAGAAAAGATATTCTTTCTCGATTCCTTCGAATACATCACAGGCACAACAAGCCTGATTTGTTGTGGCAGCAAATGTCAATATACCAATTTTCCCTATTGTTGCACCATACATAGCTATTAGTACACTGCCTATAGGATTCAATTTTACAGATGTTTCATTCAGAGCTTTTTCGGTAATATATTCTGGTATATGTGTGATGTATCCATCATTTAAATCACCTGTTTTAAGCCATGGTATATTGCCACCATAATAAGCTTTATTCAATCTATTTGGTGTGCTTCCAGATTGCCATCTACCAATCTTTCCGAGTTCTACCCATATCCAATTCCGAGGAATATCAAAAGGTATGTTCGGATAATGCCCGTTATCACAAGTGATTTCTGCCTTCGAGTTGATGCGTTTGAGCAGTTCTGAGGCAGGTTCATCGTTTGGGTCTTGTGGTACGAGTTTGCCGTGAATGGCAAGGTCAAGAATCTTACTCTTGGCTTGCTTGATGGTTGCCTGCAAATCTTCCTTTCCACTTTCTATAACGTCAATCAAAGAGAACCAGTGTTCAATTTCTTTCACAATACGCTTTTGCTCAGCAAGAGGTGGCAATGGAATCATGCCATTACAAGCATCTGTTGTACTCAAGCGTGGCATCTTAACACCATATCCACATTGTTGCGTATAGTCAAGAAAATATGCCGAACGCAGTACATGATTAAGATAATATGAAGAAACATTACAGTATGAATTGAATGGCATTATTTCAGTTGTACAATATCCTGATTGTGGTGCGACCAAGACCTTATTCAGATATGTGCGTAATTTAGAGTATAGGATATCTCCTTTGTTGAATCAGTGCCGTACTCCTTTAATACTTCTTTTTGATCTAGAAAGTGTTTGAATGATTTTTGCTGTATCCTTTTCTAAATCTTCAAGTTCTAAAACCCAGTCGTCATCGGTTATGCTATCAACGGAAACATTATTACATTCGCCATAATTACTAATTTCTCCCAAAGTTGTCCACACCCACGAACTTGGTACCTCAAACGGTACGTTCTCATAATGGGGCGTATCAGAAGCCTTTGTAGACTTTTTGCTCTTTTTAATTTTACCCTCTTTTATCAGTCGCTCCTTTTCTGCCTTGATACGTTCAAGGAGAACAGATGCAGGCTCATCATTCGGGTCTTGAGGGACGAGTTTACCATGAATGGCAAGGTCGAGTATCTTTTGACGTAATTTCTTAGTATCCATACCAGTTAATCTATTTGTCCATTTTTTGGTTGGACAGTTTGTGCAGTTCTTGGCTGCACAATTAGTTTTTGTTTATTTGTTTCTCTTCTTCACTCTCTTCAAACTCTTCAATCCACTCCTTTACCTTGGCCTGCAATAGAGCTTTGTTAGGGAGATAGAGCTGATATGCCGAGGCGTATATATTGGCATCTTTGGGTAAGGTAAGTTCCACAAGTGCATCGTTTTTCTCCTTACACAGCAGGATGCCAATTGTCGGCTTTTCAAAATCTTGTTTGACGTGGCGATCGTAATAATTGACATACATCTGCATCTGTCCTAAGTCTTGATGGGTAAGTCTCTCTATCTTCAAGTCTATAAGCACATAACATTGTAGCAAGCGATTGTAGAACACTAAGTCAACATAGAAATGTTGTTCATCAAATGTAAATCTCTTTTGACGAGCCTCAAAAAGAAATCCCTTGCCAAGTTCTTATGCCAACAAATTTATTATGCAAAGTGACTTAAACTAAATCACAGCTA
>OLZZ01001092.1_pt1 | contig 10514 bp, 8 predicted proteins | sample 1673571 | NCBI WGS metagenome assembly OLZZ01 (sample SAMEA103958115, study PRJEB25191) | human gut metagenome | biome: human-associated habitat [ENVO:00009003]; feature: intestine environment [ENVO:2100002]; material: feces | place: Germany | collected 2013/2015 | reverse complement strand
GGGCGCGAAAAAAATGATCGCCGCCAAAGACTGGTTTGAGACCTACGGCGGCATTGCGGTCTTTACCGGCCGTCTGCTTCCGGGGATCCGTACCTTCATTTCCCTGCCTGCGGGCATCGCACAATTTCCCCTCCCGGAATTCACGATCCTGACCATCGTCGGCACGATCCCCTGGACCATATTTCTGGTCTACATGGGTGCCATGCTGGGAGAAAACTGGCATTCTCTCCTCTCTTACAAGCTGGAGATCGCTCTTGTCTGCATCGTCATCTGCGCCATCATCGCAGCGGCTTTCCATTTCTATCAGAAACATAAGAATAATAAACATGAAGCTCAATAAAAACTGCATCTTACTTTTCCTTTTCTGTCTCGCCCTCTACGGCACTTTTTCCGGTCTCATTCCTCTGCTCGACCCAGATGAGCCCGTCTACGGCGAGACAGCGAAGGAAATGCTCTCTACAGGCGACTGGCTGTCTCCCCGCATCTATGGCGAATTCTGGTACGATAAGCCGCCGCTTTTCTATTGGTTGGAATCGATCTCCTTCACTCTCTTTGGCGTCTCGACCACGAGTGCCCGTCTCCCTTCGATCCTGATGGGTGCGCTGCTCTCGCCCTACCTCTACCTGTCTATGCGAAAGCTGCTGGGTGAGAAGGCTGCGCTCTACGGCGCCTTCATCTCTGCCTCCTCTCTGGAGATCATCGTCCTTGCCAGAAGCTCGGTGACGGATGCGACGCTCTCCTTCACGCTCACCGTCGCCCTCATTTCCTTTCTTCGAAAAGAATATATCCCCGCCTATATCTTCTGCGGTCTCTCGCTCCTTGCGAAGGGCCCGATCGGCTTCGGATTTCCAGCACTCATCGTAGGTCTTTGGATGATCTTCAGGGGATCCTTCACTTTCAAAAATATCATGGCACTCCGCTGGACCTGGGGGATCCCCCTCGCCTGTCTCGTGGGGCTTCCCTGGTACCTGGCGATGGGCATGATCCACGGAGATGCCTTCATCGATACCTTCCTCGGCTATCACAATGTGACGCGCTTCATCAGCCCGGAGCATGCCGGACAGAACCACTACTGGCTCTACCTCGTCGTCCTGATCGCCGGTTTCTATCCATGGACCGGCACACTGCCCGGTATCCTTCGGCGTTTACGGAAATGGAGATCAGACCCTGTCCTCTTCTACCTCATCGTTTGGGCGCTCTTCATTTTCCTTTTCTTTACGCTCTCCTCGACGCAGCTCTTCTCCTACATCCTTCCGATGTTTCCTCCGCTCTCGCTTCTGGCCGGGAAATATCTCACGGAGATCCGAGAAGCGGGGCATGTTTCCAAGTCCCTCATGGGCTTCCATCTCTTCTTTGCCCTGACGACCGCTGTCGCCATCAGCCTCGCGCCGCTTACACCCGCAGGCGGCGCCGCAATAAAATACGGCATTTCCCTTTTCATGATCCTCTCTGCTCTCTTTTCTGTTCACATGCTGTCAAAGGGGCGTATGCGCGGCTTCCTCTGCTCGCAGGCCTGCCTCATCCTTCTCTTCGTGACATCCGTCTGGGGCCTCTTTGCTGCTCCCGTTTCCAGTCTCTTCACCTCGAAGGCCATTGCAGAGACGCTCTCGGAAACAGAAAAGGCGCCTGAACTTCCGGTCTATATCGATACCTTCTACCGGCCATCTGTCGCCTTCTACACGGATATTTACGGAAAAGCCCTTCCGGAATTTGACGAACGAAAGCGCCGGGAAACGGCAAAAAATGAAGCCGACGGCGTCCTTCTTCCCGGCAAAGACAATTCCCTCACCCTTCCAGATCATGCCTACATTCTTGTACAGAAAAAGATCTATGACCATTGGCCGGAAAAGCTAAAAGCAGAAGCACGGCTGCTGTGGGAAAAGGATACAGCGGTATTTCTGGAAAGACATGCAGAGTCATGAGGAGCTGCTGTTTCCATCATCGTCCGATCTGATAGGCATGCATGACATGAGATATGACCATCACGCTCTATGTTTCGGCACTTTCTGATGGGTACGCCGCTTTACCATGTCACAGTTCTAGTTACAGCAATGCTATTAAGTTAAGAAAATCGTTAGCAGCACTACGCCTTGCTTCCCCCTTCGGGGGAAGTGCCGAAGGCAATAGGGGCATGCTAGCGGTATAGCGTGCTATGTTGAATAGTCCGATGCTATCGATATTCCAACACTTTCATGCAATACCGCTACGTAGCCCCCTCAGCCCTTCGGGCAGCTCCCCCGATGGGAAACCAAGAATGTTCTGCCGCTTAACTTAATAGCATTACTAGTTACAGGAGGTCTCCTTGAGTACAAAACGTCAAAAGCGTGAGAGAAAACAGGCGCAGCTTGCCAAAGAGAACGAACGCAGCACCCTGATCTCTTTTATCAGCTTCTTCATCATCGCCTTTCTCTTCTTCCTCTGGGGCAGCTGGCTGCTTCCGATCACCGATCCGGTCGAGTCGAACTACGCACTGACCGCCCGTGAAATGGTGGAGTCCGGCGACTGGATGTCCCCGCAGATCTATGGCGTCTACTGGTATGACAAGCCCATCATGGTCTACTGGCTCCTCTCGCTCGCCTACAGCGCACTTGGCTTTACCGACCTCGCCGCCCGCCTGCCGGCAGTGCTTACAGGCGCCCTCTCCGTGACACTTCTCATCTGGTACCTCCGGCGCATCCTGAAAGACAATGTCGTCTCCATCTGGGCCGGCGTCATGCTCGCGACCTCGCTGGAGTGCTGGGTGATCTCCCACGCCATCATCACCGACAGCATCCTTCTCCTCTTCACCATCCCGACCATGTTTTCTGCCTACATCGGCATCACAGAAAACAGCAAAAAGCACCTGGTGATCGCCTACGCTGCCGCAGGGCTTGCCTGCCTCACGAAAGGCCCCGTCGGCCTCGTCCTTCCCGGCCTTCTCCTTGTCATCTGGTACCTTTCGATGAAAGAGCCGAAGACCATCCTCCGCCTTTTCCCCTGGCAGGGGCTTCTCGCCTTCTTTGCCATTGTCCTTCCCTGGTACGGCGGCATGTATGCGATCCACGGCAGTGATTTCATCAATGAATTTCTGGGACTGCACAACGTCCTCCGCGCCACCTCCTCCGAGCATCCCGAGGACAACCACTGGTACTACTACCTCATCCTCCTTCCTGCTTCGCTCCTCCCATGGGCTTTTGTTTCCTTTTATGAAATGAAAATGCGCTGGAAAGAGAAGGGCGCGTTCTACCTCTTCCTCATGGTCTGGTGCTGGGGCACCATCCTCTTCTACACCCTGATGGCCACGAAGTATGTCACCTATTCCTACATCGCCGTCATTCCCGCCATCACCTTTGCCGCCTTCGGCGCACTCCGCATCCGCATGGGCGAAAAGCTCCCCTCCATTCTGGGCGGTCTCGGCCTCCTGATCCTTATGGCGGCGCTCCTTGTCGGCACCTTCCGTCTAAAAGAAGGAAACTGGCTTGTCTTCTACGCTGTCCTTGCTTATGGCCTCTTCGCCTACCTCATCCGCTGGAAAGCGAACCAATACAAACGCCTCACCATCATCTCCGCGGTCACGGCGTCTGCCTTCCTCTGCTGTATCTCCGAAGGTCTTCCCCACTTCATGATGACCCGATCCGCTTTTGAGATCGATAGTGCCATCCAGGAAGAGAAAGGAATGCACTATTTCTTCCTCACCTATCCCGCCAGCTACAGCTACTATACAGGCGACATCGCGACACGCCTCCTGCCTGATGAACCGCTGCTGGACCAGGAAAAGCGCGATGCCCGCTGGGATAAGAAATCTCCCATCCCCACCGTCAACGAAGACCAATTCATAGAAGCTGCCAAGGCCTCTGATAGGCCCAGCTACCTCTATGTAGCAAACGGGAAAGCCAAATTCTTCGACGCCTGGTCGCTCGCTCCCCGTTTTGAAAAAGTAGAAAGCACCAAGGCAGGGACGATCTATCGGTTTGTGGGGACTAGTGACCAGTGACAAGGAAACGGGAAGACTAGGAGACTGGGAGACCGGAAGACTGGGATGTATCAGACGTTAGATGTCTGACGTCTCAAGCGGACATCGCCCCATTTATACTTCGCGGCGCTTCCATATTTTATGCGCCGCTCCGCCATTTCTCATTTCTAATTTCTCATTTCTCATTTTCAAGAGGCCCCTATGAACGACAATCTCACCCATTTCCTCACCGCTCTCTCCGCCTACAAGGGCGAGAACGTTTTCAATCCATGGCGTGATACAGACACAGACTACGAAGTCGGCCGCGCCGTCTCCATCCGCCAAGAGCAGCTTATGGACTACCTCACGCGGCGCATCGGGCGGGCAAAGATCCTTCTCATCGCCGAAGCCTGCGGCTATCAGGGCGGACACTTTTCCGGCATCGCCATGACCTGCGAGCGTATGCTCTTGAACCAGCATCCCAAAGTCACGAGCCGGATGATCCTTGGCCGTGAAGGCACACGCACCAGCCGGATGGACAGCCCCTTCATCACGAAGGCTGCTCAGAAAGAAAAAGGCTTCAATGAGCCCACCGACTCCGTCGTCTGGAGCGCATGCCTCGAAGCCGGCCTTGCCCCCGATGAATTTCTCTTGTGGAACATCTTTCCTTTCCATCCTTATAAAAAAGGAAATCTCCTCACGAACCGCACACCGACGGATGAAGAACTCGCTATCGGCCTCACGTATACGAAAGAGCTCCTCTCCTTAACCGGCCCCCTTCCGCTCTTTGCCATCGGCAGGAAGAGCGAGGTGACACTCACCGAAGCAGTCTTCTCCGTCACCGGCCTGCGCCATCCCGCAAACGGCGGCGCGAGCATCTTCCGTGCCCAGCTGAAGGAAGCCATGAGAAAGTGAGCTTTTGCACGAAACCTGCTCTGCTTTGCAGAGCGGGTTTTTGATTGGGGCGATCTAGTGACTAGTGACTAGTGACTAGGGACTGGGAACCGGGGACTCTCTCGTATCATCATTTCGAGCGCCAGCGAGAAATCTTTGTCATTCGCGGTTTGGCGTATGATGTCAGAAAACTGAAAACGGGAAACCTGCTATCCGCTGACCTTCAGGCATCGCCCCCTATATATTCGCGGCGAAGCCGCCACCTTAACCCGTTGAACCCGTTGAACCCATTGAACCTGTGAATCCCCTTCACCTTGTCCCCCGCCCCATCGCATGCTATAATACGTATCTACTGACTTATGCGAATACGTTATCAAAGGATGGTTCATCTATGACTTTACGTGAATGGCTGCCGCTCGTCGGTATCACACTCTCTGCCTTTATTTTCAACACCTCTGAATTCATGCCTATCGGCCTTCTGACGGACATCGCAATGGACTTTGGCATCAGCGAAGCCCGCGCGGGCATGCTGATCTCCATCTATGCCTGGGTCGTCATGGCGATGTCGCTCCCGCTCATGATCCTCTGCTCACGCATCCCGCTCCGCCCGCTGCTGCTCGGCGTGATCGCCCTCTTTGCCGTATCACAGGTATTCTCTTCGATTTCTACGGGCTACTATACCCTCCTCGCCTCCCGTATCGGCGTCGCTTTTGCCCACTCCGTCTTCTGGTCCATCGCGACCCCCATCGCGACACGCATTGTCCCCGCCTCCCACCAGTCCACTGCCATGGGCATGGTCGTCACTGGGACATCCATCGCCATGATCTTCGGACTTCCCATGGGCCGCTTCATCGGTCTCGCCGCCGGATGGCGCATGACTTTCGCCTGCGTGGCCGTCATTTCCTTCGTGACACTCGCCTACCTCTTCTTCCTGCTCCCGAAGGTCTCCGGCAATGCGCCTTTCGCCGTGAAAGATGTGCCGAAGCTTTTCAGGAATAAAGTCCTTGCCGGTATCTTCCTCCTCTCTTTCCTCGTCTCCTCCGGTTACTACACCTTCATGCTGCAGATCTCCCACTTCCCGGCAGACTGGATCACAATGCTTCTCACCGTCTTCGGCTTTGCCGGACTTCTGGGCAGCCTCCTTTTCTCCAAGCTCTATAACGCCCACCGCTATTCCCTCCTGGCCTCGACGATCTTCCTCCTCGTCATCGCACTTTCCCTCTTCTATCCGCTTGCAGGAGATCTCTACGCCATCTGCGCCCTCTGCGTCCTCTGGGGCATGGCGGCGACAGCCTTCAATGTCGGACTGCAGGCAGAAACCATCCAGGTCACCACCAGCGCTGAAGCCCCTGTCGCCATGTCCATCTTCTCGGGCATCTTCAATCTGGGCATCGGCTCCGGCACCTGGCTGGGCGGCCTCCTCTGCACGTATGTCTCGATCACATGCATCGGCTTCGCCGGCGCGGCCTTCGCCTTCCTTGCCTTCCTGTACTGCGTGCTGAAATTGATCCCTGATATGAAGAAGGAAGGGTAAAAGCAGCTGTACCGAATTCTTCGGGATACTTCACACCACGGCGTGAAGTATCCCGTTTTTCTATGCACAGAAAGCTGACGATATGGGAAGAGCATCTTTTTTCCCCCCATGCCAGCCCCTTCCTCTGGAAAGGGCTGCCGAGCAGAGCGAGGCGGGGCCCACTCGCGCGTTTGCTGAAATACGTTTTTCCCTGTATCGTCATCCCGAGCGGAGCCCTCGATCTTTCTTGCACGGCGGTATACATCACACTGGCGCTTCTACGCAAACGACGCCTTAGTGATGCCTTTCTCTGCTTTCTCGCGCGTCGTTTATCGGTCTGCCAAGAGGATTTCTCGACTTCGCTCGAAATGACGATACACAGGAAACAACATTCCCCCATTTCCGATGGGAAGAGGGTAATAAGGGTAAAACGCTTACCCCTAATCCCGAGTCACTACTCACTAGTCACTAAAATCCCCAACAAAAAAGGAAATCGCGCAGGCGATTTCCTTTTTTTGCAGTCTATCGAAAAGACGATTTCCAGAAAGCCGATCACACCAGCTTGCTGAAGTCACCCCAGGTATTGAAGAGGGCGAGGGTAGCGAGGAGCTGGGAGATGCGGTTGTTCTTGACGGCTTCGTCATCGACCATGACCATGACGTTGTCGAGGTAGTCATTGATCGGGGCCGTGAGTTCCTTGAGAGCCGGGAGGGCTTTTCCGTACTCGTAAGAAGCAAAGAGCGGAAGGGCTTTGGCAGAAACCGCTTCGAAAGCGTCCTGCAGTTTCTTTTCCACGTCTTCGGTGAAGAGGGATGGATCGACCTTGCCGCCGGCCTTGCCCTTGGTGATATTCGCAAGACGGGTGACAGCCTGTCGGAGCTCGGCTTCACCCTTCAGCTGGCTTTCCGCCATGCTGCGTGCCTTCAGGAAGAGGGCATAAATGTCATCAACAGGGCCGGCGAGGACGGCGTCAATGATATCATAGGCGATGCCTTCGTCGAGCATGATGGCTTTGATGCGCTGGCGGAAGAAGTCTTCAATCTGGGAAAGAACGGTCTTCTTCGTCTCTTCATCGCCCGGAAGAAGGGCAAGTGCTGCCTCTATGCCGCGGCGGATGTCCCAGTGGATCTTTCCATCAGTCAAGATATTTACGGCGCCGATGGTCTGACGGCGGAGCGCGAAGGGATCCTGAGAGCCGGTCGGGATGAGACCGCGCAGGAAGGTCGCAGCGAGGTTATCCAGCTTATCAGCGAGAGAAAGCGCACGGCCGATTCCCTGCTGCGGGAGGATGTCTCCGGCGAATCTTGGCATGTACTGCTCGAAGATGGCCTGTGCGACTTCCGGTTTTTCTCCGTCAAGGAGAGCATATTCCTTACCCATTTCGCCCTGCAGTTCGGTGAATTCGGTGACCATGCCGGTCGCGAGGTCGGACTTGGAGAGGAAGGCGGCGCGGTCGGCGTCAGCGGCTTCCTCTGCCGTGAAGTCCCAGTCCTTGCCGATGGCTTCCGTCAGTTTCTGAAGGCGGTCTGCTTTATCACGCATATCTCCCATGCCTTCCTGATAGTTGATGCGGGTGAGGTCATCTCTGTGGCCTTCCAAGGTCTTCTTGCGGTCGTTTTCAAAGAAGAATTTCGCATCGTCAAGACGGGCACGAAGGACTTTTTCGTTGCCGTGCTGGACGTTTTCGAGGGCTTTCGTACCGCCGTTACGAACAGTCAGGAAGTACGGCATGAGGGAGCCGTCTTCGTTTCTGACAGGGTAGTATCTCTGATGATCACGCATCGGAGTAACAACGGCTGGTACAGGGAGCTTCAGGAATTCATCATCGATCCTGCCATAGAGCGGGGTCGGGTATTCGACGAGGTAGTTGATCTCTTCCAGAAGGTCTGCATTGTGCCAGACGTGGCCGCCGAGCTTGTCTGCAACGGCGAGAAGGCCGGTACGAATCATTTCGCGGCGTTCATCCTGATCAACGATGACAAAGGCTTCCCGCATGGTCTCCTTGTAGGAGAGCGGATCGGAGATCACGACAGGTTCCTTGCAGAGGAAACGGTGTCCGCGGCTGACATTGCCACTCTTGACATGGGCAAATTCCATCGGGATGATCTCCTTGTCGCAGAGAGCAACGATCCAGCGGACAGGACGGATGAAATGAGATTCTTCATCGGCCCAGCGCATGCTTCTGGTGAAGTTCAGGCCGGTGATGAGAGAGAGGAAGAGCTCGGGAAGGACGTCTTCGACTTTCTTGCCCGCATGTACGACATGCGCCCAGGTGTATTCCCCTTCTTTGACGAGTTCAGATGGATCGATGTGCTGGCCGCGGGCAAATCCCTGGGCAGCACGTGTCGGATTTCCATCAGCATCGAAAGCAGCTTTGACGGATGGGCCGCGTTTCTTGACTTCTTCATCCGGCTGGCGGTCTGCAGCGCCCTTGACGAGGACGGCGAGACGGCGCGGGGTCGCGTAGATGGTGATGTTTTCGGCAGCGATGCGGTGGGCTTCGAACTGGGAAGCCGCGAGTGCTTTCAGCTGGTCTACAACGCCGGACATGATATTGGCCGGCATTTCCTCCGTACCGATTTCTAAGAGAAGTTTTTTACTCATTTCGCTTCGCCTCCTTTAAGCATGGGGAATCCCAGCTCTTTGCGCTTTTTCAGCCAGGCCTTGGCGCACATGCGGGCCAGGTTTCTGACACGGGAAATATATTCTGTACGTTCCGAGAGGGAGATCGCTCCGGCAGCGTCCAGCAGGTTGAAAGAATGGGAGCATTTCAGTACATAGTCATAGGCGGGGAGTACGAGGCCGGCCTTCACGACGCGCTGTGCTTCTTTTTCATACATGTCGAAGAGCTTGAAGAGCATGTCGTGGTCAGAGAGCTCGTAGCTGTAGACGGACTGCTCATATTCATTCTGGTGCCAGATGTCGCCATAGGTGACTCCGTCGGTCCATTCGAGGTCATAGACATTGTCGACTTCCTGAATGTACATCGCGATACGTTCGAGACCGTAGGTGATCTCTACGGAGACCGGATGCTCATCGATACCGCCGACCTGCTGGAAATAGGTGAACTGGGTGATTTCCATGCCATCGAGCCAGACTTCCCAGCCGATGCCCCATGCGCCTAAGGTCGGGGACTCCCAGTTATCTTCGACGAAGCGGATGTCGTGTTCCTGCGGATCGATACCGAGCTCTTTTAAGGATTCCAGATAGGTCTCCTGGATGTTATTCGGAGACGGCTTCATGATGACCTGGAACTGATGGTGCTGGTAGAGACGGTTCGGATTATCCCCATAACGGCCGTCATCCGGACGGCGGGATGGTTCCATATAGGCTACGTTCCACGGTTCCGGTCCGATGGTGCGCAGGAAGGTAGCCGGATTCATCGTGCCTGCGCCTTTTTCTGTGTCGTAAGCTTCTCCGAGTACGCAGCCCTGCTTGGACCAGAACTTCTGGAGTGCTAAGACGATCTGCTGAAAAGTCATTTGTTCCTCCTGATCGATGAAATGGGGGGGTGACCGATCGATCACTGCGCTCCCATTTCCTGACAATATAAAAATCCCTGTAACAAAAAGTTACAGGGACGAGTTACAGAGATTATTAACCCGCGGTTCCACCCTCATTGACCTAAGGAAACACTGATTCAATCGCAGAGTCTGATTTGATCAGTGTTCCCTAAGGCCCACCTTGATTTCTCTTATTTCCCTACTCTGTTCAGGAAACAGCTCAGAAACGCCTTCTGTCCATCGCCGGCCTCTCACCACCGCCGGCTCGCTTTGTCGGACATACTCCTCTTCCTCATCGCCGTATATGGGAACATTGTAGCAAATCGCGAAGGAAATGTAAAGGGGCGTGATGCCCATGATTACGTTTGAAAGCCTCGCTTGAATGAGAAATTAGAAATGCGAAATGGTGGTGCGGCGCATAAAAATATGGAAGAGCCGCGAATATATATGGGGCGATGCCCGCTTAATACGTTAGACATTAGACGTCAGAAGTCTGATGTCTCCTAGTCTCCTAGTCTCCCAGTCTCTTAGTGACTAGTCACCAGTCACCTATTCTCCCAATAAAAAATCCGCTCACTGAGCGGATAAAAAAATGGAGCGGGTGAAGGGAATCGAACCCTCGTAACCAGCTTGGAAGGCTGGAGCTCTACCATTGAGCTACACCCGCATAAAT
>OLZZ01001088.1_pt1 | contig 10562 bp, 8 predicted proteins | sample 1673571 | NCBI WGS metagenome assembly OLZZ01 (sample SAMEA103958115, study PRJEB25191) | human gut metagenome | biome: human-associated habitat [ENVO:00009003]; feature: intestine environment [ENVO:2100002]; material: feces | place: Germany | collected 2013/2015 | reverse complement strand
CGCACCGCCGCCGCAGACGACCTCCTCGGAAAATCCGCAGTTGATATGGCGGCTGTCCTGAACACAAGCGCAGAGGAAACCGAACGTCTGAAGCAGGAAGCCGAGGACTACGGCATGGTTATGAGCAACGAAGCGGTAGCTGCGTCTGCTGCTTTTGAGGACAGCCTTACCAAGCTGTCGCACACCGCAGGCGGTCTGAAGAACCGCATGGTGGGAGAACTCCTGCCGGGAATAACGCAGATCACAGACGGACTTGCCGACCTCCTCGCAGGCAACGAGCAAGCGGCGGACGAACTGAAAAGCGGCGTTACATCAGTTATCGACACTATCCGAACGCTGATTCCGCAGTTTGCGGAACTCACAACTTCGATTGCGGGAGCGGTCCTCGAAAGTGCTCCCGGTATCATCAAGGCGCTTGCGGACGGACTTCTGTCGGCTATCTCCGAACTTACTCCGACCATCGCCAGAATTGTGACCGAGATTACTTCGGCTCTGGTGGGACTGTTGCCGCAGATAGTTTCGGCGGGAGCGGATATTCTGCTGTCGCTTATCAAGGGCATTGCGGACACGATTCCGCAGCTTGTTCCGCAGATAGTCGCTGTTGTCGTGGAGATAGTGAAAACGCTTGTGGACAATCTGCCGCTTATTTTGGACGCAGCTTTACAGCTTATAATGGGGCTTGCTCAGGGCATTCTTGACGCACTTCCGGTTCTCATTGAAGCCCTGCCGCAGATAATCACGGGAATTGTAGATTTCCTCATCGGCGCGATACCGCAGATAATCGAAGCGGGAATACAACTGCTGACGGCGCTTGTGACGGCTCTGCCGGACATCATTGCGGCAATCGTGGAGGTAATTCCACAGATAACTGACGGCATAATCAAGGCGGTAATTTCCGCAATTCCGCTCATCATCGAAGCCGGAATCAAGCTGCTCATTGCGCTTGTTCAGAACCTGCCGACAATTATCACGACCATAGTTGCGGCTATTCCGCAGATTATTTCAAGCGTTATTGACGCAGTAATTGGAGCAATCCCGCAGCTTGTTGCGGCGGGCGTTCAGCTGTTTATTGCGCTGATTGAAAATCTCCCGACCATCATCGTGGAGATAGTCAAGGCTATTCCGCAAATCATAGCGGGTATCGTTGACGCATTCGGCAGCTACTTTGGCAAAATGGCGGAGGTCGGCGGTAATCTTCTGAAAGGTCTGTGGCAGGGCATTTCTGACGCGGGCGCGTGGCTCTGGAATCAGATTAGCGGATTTTTCGGTGGCATCGTGGACGGAATCAAGGATTTCTTCGGAATACACTCACCGTCTAAATTGTTTGCGAACCTCGGCGGCTTTATGGCGGAGGGGCTTGGCGCGGGTTTCGGCGATGAGATGAAGGACGTTTCAAAGAGTATGCAGAACGCTATTCCGTCAGATTTCGATTTGGATATGAACGGCACGGTTTCGGGCTTCAATGGAGTACAGACGCAGGCATTTGATGTAACAATTCCGCTTAGCATTGACGGAGTTCCGCTGACTAAGGTAATATCCCGAATACAGTGGAATCAGAACAAGGTGACGGTAAGGAATGCGGGGGCGGTGTGATGGTTGAGATAATCGTGACCGAAAACGGAAATGTGCGAGGTGTGTTTACGCGGGTGATTTCCGCATCGCTTACCGACAGTCTGAACGGAGAATGCACCTTTCAATTTTCCGTAATGTCCTCGATGGCTTCGGAGATTTTCACGGGGCTTGAGGTACAGCTGAAAAGCGACACGCTGAACTACCTTTTCAATGTGGTGAAAGTGTCAAAATCACTCTCCGGCGGCATTGCGATTTGCACCGTTGAGTGCGAACACAAGTCCTACGAACTTAACAACGACGAATACAAGCTGACTGAATTTGACTTCGAGGGCGCTCCCGGTGAGTGCCTTATTTCTTTACTTCAAGGCACTTCGCTGACCGCGGGAATCTGCGACCCGACCGTCCCGATAAAGCTGAAAATCAACCGAGAATGTACTCGCCGAGCCGCCTTAATGCAGCTTATCGCCTTATGCGGCGGAGAAATTGAGTACAACGGGACGGAAATAAATATCCGTTCGCACAGAGGTTCGCAGGACTATATCGGCATTATGGACGGTCGTAATGTATCGGATTTGACTATGGAAACCGACAACCGTTCGGGAACTACAAACTACGGACTGACGCTGTACAAAAATATCAATTTCTCGGTCGGCGATAATGTTCAGATAGTGTTCCACCCATTCAATCTCAATGTGAATACCCGCATAATCGCCATGAGTTTCAACCCGTACAACCGCCGTGAAATCTCAATCGAGGTCGGAGATTATCGCCCGAGCATTTCGGACAATCTCTATCAGATAGAGCAGAAAACAAACGAGATACGCAAGGACGTGGGCGAATCCACTGCGGAACTGAAAACCTCGGCAAACAGCGCGGCTATTTCGATAACGGAGAAGTCGCAAAGGCTGTTCCGAATTACTTACAATGCAATTCAAGCAACGTATGCAGCGTTCTGCTCGACTGTGAAATTCGTGATTTCAGCCGCAGGAACTCTTGCGTTCATTCTGAAAAAGAACGAAAACGAGGTCATGCGGTATGAGGAGTATTTCAGCGAGGGGCCGCACACCAAGACCTACACCTATCCGTTCACATCGGAAGTCGGTCAAAACACCATGTCGCTCAGCGTGATTTCGGCTGACGGCGCAGAGGGCAAATTCCCGAAAATGCAGACATGGGGCTATGTGATGGGCGCTTACCTTGCAGGAGATACACCATGGGACGGCTACATTGAGGCACGCGAGGACGAGGTTCGTTTTACTATGCGCCGAACCGTCAGAAAGTCGCTTGTTCGTACATCGGATACTCTGCTGTTTGAGATACTCAAATCGCACAAGTTCAAATTCGGCGAACCTATGCCCGTTTTCATTAAACGTGAAAGGGAAAGAAAAACGCTTGAACCCACCGTCAGAGCGGTATTCCCCGACGCATGGAGTCCGAAGATAATCACCCCGCCGCCAATCACCGTGGTGAACGTATCGAACAGAAAGCTATATCTTGAACTGCGAAATCCCGTCAAGGCTGATGAAATAGCGGTTTCTGCGTTCACAATGATAGTCACCACCGAAAAGGAAACTGTACGCTTGCAGCCGATTTCCGCAGATTTCGGCGTTGGTGATTTTGGTAGTACGATTTGGCTTGCGTTCGGCAGTTCCGCAATGAAAGACAGTGTTCAGAGCATTACTTTGCTGTATGACGGAGATGTCGGAAATCTGACTGATGTTCTGAATAACGCTCCGTGTGGCAGCTTCCAGACATCGTTTATTTACACGCCGTATGAGGAGGAACAGAATGATTAAAGGTAAAGCGACCATTCAGCTTTTTGATGAAAAAACGGGCGAGGTAGTCCGTGAAATCCATGAGGAAAACATGATTACGAATGCCGTTGACACGATTCTCAACCCGCCGGACTACATTGAAATCGGCATGGATTCCGACAATGACCGCAGCTTTAATATGCTGCGCGATTTTGCGGGAAATCTTGCCGATACTGCGTTCCGTGGGGTTATAGTCTGCCGTGACAAAATCCCCGAGGACGGCAATAATATGATGCTCCCGTGGACGAATGAGGAGATAGGCCACGCAGGAATCGCCAACACGAACACGGACACAAGCATAGGCACTTACAACGCTAACGAAAGCGGTCGCATTGAGAACGGCAAGGGTTACCGCCATGTGTGGGATTTCGCTTCGGACAAGGCGAACGGCGAAATCAGCTGTATCTGCCTTACCACCAAGGACGGCGGCACAAACGGAATGCACCATTCCTACTGGAATCTGTCCTGCGGGGGAACTGACCTTAACAGCAGTTCTCTGGATTCGTTCAGGCAGGCGTATCATACTATTGTCGGGCGGTATATTCCGGATTCGCAGTTCAACTGTGGAGTTTTCAAGTGGTTTTACATGGGCAGGCTGGCCAATGGAAATGTGCGGCTCCTCGGAAAGCATATCCATGACGGGTGTATTTATGAGGTCGTTATGTTCGACCCCATGTCCATAAGCGTAAGCGCGGAAAAGCCGTTCTGCGGCATTATAAGCGTGAAGAAAGTCATAGAGCTGTTTCCGGCGGCAGAGCGTATTCCAGATTCCATGTACGACAACAGCTATCATCATGGCGGCTATTTTTATGACTGTAACACTACAAATGCGGACTATGTACCGCAGGAGGAAAAGGAGAAACTGCGTCAGGATTGGGAGGACAACCCACAGTGGCTTGCGTATTTTCCGTATGTTATCGGCGATATGATACATATCGTTGCGACCTCACGCTGTCATATCCATCACTATATTTTCAGTCTGTCCGACTACTCGCAGGTTTCGAAGAAAACCATCGAAACAGACGCTCTGCTCCAGACGTATGGCGTGGGATTTAAGTATGAGAGAATCAGCAATTCTTCATCGCAGTACAGATGGTTTTACGGCACGGGTGTGAACGGCGATTACTGCAATGCTCTAAGCGCCTTTGAGTGGGACGATAAGTACTTCGTTATTACTAAATATCCGCTGATAAATGGTAGCGAAGTCACCACGACCAACAATTTCGGTCAGCTTAGAGTATTCACAAAGGACGGTAAATCCACGGGCAAGACATGGCAGTATGTCGCTGACGGAACGCTCTCTAATATGACGGCGGCGAGCTTCTGGGGATTTTATGTTGACGAAAAGACGAACACTCCGCTTGTGATTTGCGACAGCTGCAACATTTCCTATTCGCTGCTTGCCCTTGAGATAATCAAAAGCGGCGAGGATTACGGCAGATACAGAATGCGGTTTTCTGCGCCCACCTATTCAAGCAGCTACCTGTATTCGTATGCAAACCTCATCAAGACGGACGGGCTGAACCTGCCGCTGTATGTTCTGCCGTACTATCCGTATTCAAGCGGCAGTCAGCATTTCTTCGGCTTTGCGCTTGGAATATGCAAGCTGTGCCTTACCACAATAAATAACCTGTCCGAGCCGGTGCGAAAGCTTGACGGGCAGGTCATGAAAATTACATACGACATCGTTGACGAATGATTGGAGGGGTCATTATGAGAGAATTCTGGAACACAATTCAGCTTATTTTTACGGCGGTCGGCGGGTGGCTCGGCTGGTTCCTCGGAGGGAGTGACGGGTTGCTTTTTGCGCTTATTGCCTTTGTGGTTATCGACTACATAACCGGAGTGATGTGCGCTATTTCGGACAAGAAACTGTCAAGCGCAGTTGGTTTCAAGGGAATATGCAGAAAGGTGCTTATCTTCGCTCTGGTCGGCGGCGGGCATATTCTTGATACACGGGTTATTGGCGCAGGCTCTGTTCTGCGCACTGCGGTGATATTCTTCTATCTGTCGAACGAGGGTATTTCACTGCTTGAGAACGCTGCGCACCTTGGTCTGCCCGTTCCGAAGAAGCTGAAAGATGTACTGGAGCAGCTGCATAAGCGCTCGGAAAAGGAGGACGAAGATGAAGATTAAAGGTGTTGATTTAAGCTACTGTCAGGAGGGCATCAGCTTTCCTGCGCTGAAACAGGCGGGTGTGAGATTTGCGATTATCCGTGCGGGTTTTTCCACCAAGAAAGATGTTACTATGGATAAGTTCGTGGCGGACTGCAAGAAATATGGCATTGACTACGGATTTTACTGGTACAGCTATGCAATGAGCGTTGAGCAGGCACTGACAGAGGCTGAGAAATGTATTTCTGTAATCAAGGGACTGTCCCCGACATATCCCGTATTCTTCGACATGGAGGAGAAAAAGCAGATCAGCGGTCTGAATACGGACACACGCACAAAGATGGCAATTGCTTTCTGTGAAAAGATAAGACAGGCGGGATTCAAGCCCGGAGTTTATGTAAATCCGTCCTTTATGGAGAACTATTACGACAAGAGCAGAATTGTCGGCAAGTACGACATATGGCTTGCTCACTGGACTAACAGCCCCGACTGCCCGTCAAAGAACAACTATGGTCAGACTATGTGGCAGTGGGGACTTGACAGAATAAGCGGTTATGATGTAGACGGTGATATCTGCTTTACCGATTACGGCAAGAAAAATCCTGTCAAGAAAACCATAGATCAGCTTGCTGACGAGGTGCTTGAAGGCAAGTGGGATAACGGTGCAGAGCGTTATAGATTACTGACCGCCGCAGGATACGACTACAATACGATTCAGAAAAGAGTAAATGAAAAGCTATACAGGAAAACTACCGATGAGATTGCAGTTGAGGTTATTGCGGGGCTGTGGGGGAATGGTTCGGCGAGAAAGGAAAAGTTGACGGAAGCAGGGTATGATTACTCGGAGGTGCAGAGAAAAGTTAATCAGCTTATTAAATAAGAAATGTGCCGTGGGCATTTGGACTATTCCGAATGCCCACGACTTTTTTATAAATAACTTAGTTTAACTTGTTTGAAAAACAGATGAACTGATAATTTAAACGTCACTTGTTGATAAATTACGCTTGCAATTTATTGGGATTAGTAGTATAATATAATAACAAAATTACTTAAATGGTGGTGATTATGTGAAAATAGCTATATGCGATGATGAAAAGATTTTTTTGAAAAAAATGAATAACTTGATTGTCAGTAATTATGCCAACCCCGACAAACTGATAATCTGCGAATTTGAAAGTGGAGAGCAATTTCTGTCACAATTTAAAGCCAATCAATTTGACGTGATCATACTCGATATTGAAATGAAAGAACTGACAGGATTAGATGTCGCTGAGAAAATTCGTGAGACGGATAAATCTGTTATCATTGCTTTTTTGACGAGTCATCAAGAATTTGCACCAAATGGCTATGAAGTAAATGCTTTTAGATATCTGCTGAAGGGACAGCCTGAACAAATGTATATAAAACAGCTTCGCTCAATATTCAATGAATATCATCAGACACATATGGCTTTTTCTGTTCAGATGTCCAATACAGTTTTCAATGTAGCTGTGAGTGATATTCTGTATTTTGAGATCTTTAAAAGAACAATAGTATTACATACAAGAATCAATAAATATCAGTTCAATGGAAAGCTGTCGGAAATTGAAAAGGATGAGAGACTTGTTAATTTTGTTAAGCCACGCAAGAGTTATTATGTGAATTTGTCTTATATTGGAAATATCGAACCCACCTCAATTATTATGAAAAATGGCGATAAAGTACCTCTAAGCCGTAATTTTAAACAGTTTGTTACTGATAAGTTTGTTTCATTTCTGACTGCGAGGTGCTGATATGTTTAACTTGTCCGTCTATGAAGCTATTGAAATTATTAACGCTATTCCCGAAATTTTGATTATCGCACTTTTTTATCACCGTATTTTTGAACGGAAATATAACTCTTACTTACCGTATATCATTAGTTATGGCATAGCATTTGCCGTGCTTTCAGTAACATCGTTACTTGTAGCATCACCGTATGTGCGAATTGGCATTACATTTGCAATCCTACTGACATTTGCAATATTCCTGTATAGTGGATCGAATACGGTAAAGTTTTTTGCATCAGTCTATTATTTGCTGATTGTCTTTATATCCGAAACGCTGTTCGTTGGAATTCTGGTAATTATGGGATATGGAAATCCTTCTGAACTGTTAGAATCCAATATGGGAAGAATACTTGGAATGATAGGGACAAAAATCTTTGATTTCTGGATTATCGTATATTCTTGCCGTATTTACAAAGACAAGGTAAAAAGTTTACCGTTCAGATATTGGGTGCTTATTATTCTAATGCCGTTTTTAAGTGCCGTTATTCTTAATCAGATATTCCCTGCTCATCACATTGGAAATAATGTGATGATAGGATATATTATTTCGGTTTGTGGAGTCCTGTACCTTAATTTCTCTGTATTCAACTACTTTGAGAGTTATGATAAACAACTCAGGCTTGCCACACTTGAGCAAATTATGGAGCGCGAAAGTGAAAATTATCGTGCGATTGCTAGTTCATATGCCGAAATCAGAAATATAAAGCACGATCTCAAGAATCAGGTAACCATACTAAATGATTTGTTAAAGGATAGTAAATATGATGAAGCAAAGCAACACATACATCAATTGTACAATAATGTAGAGAAAGTTACATCGGTCTGCTATACAGGAAATTCAGCCGTTGACTCTATTATCAATCTGAAAGGCGATTATGCCCGAAGCTGCAACATTTCATTTATAAGCAAAATCACGGTGAAATCCATTGATTTTGATGCAATCAGCATATGCAGGATTTTAGGAAATGCTCTTGATAATGCCATCGAAGCCTGTGAACGAATGGATATTGATGAAAAATATGTATGCATTGCAATGCATCAGCTTGATAACAAGTTAATAATTGAGATTGAAAACTCATCTCTACCTGTTGATGTAAACAATCTTATAACATCAAAGAAAAACAAAGAAGCTCACGGCATTGGTATGCAAAGCATACGTCAGACAGTAGTGAGTATGAATGGTTATGTCAGCTGTAATTATGAAAATGGGTATTTCTCAATCAAAATTGTTCTGAGCAAATAAGTTAAAGCCTGTTCACCCTAAAGTCGGTGAACAGACTTTTTCCTTTGTCAAAGCATCTTGGAACATTAAAACGACACCTTATGCAAAACTTATTGAAAACCAAATAGATAGAAGCTATCCTTAAAGTCGAGGTGATATTTTATGATTGCTAGACTTTCAAAAAGGATGGCTTCTTTTTTTGCCAGTAACAACGTAATTAAAAGTGAAGATGAAGAAGTATATGAATACGGCTTACAGCTTCTCCTATCAACAGTGTTTAACGGCATAATTGCACTTATACTTGCAATTATCAGTGGAACAGTTTTGCAATGCATATGTTATTTGGCGGCATTTGTTCTATTGCGTAAATCAGCAGGCGGCTTTCACGCAAAAACTCATTTGGGCTGTTGCTGCATTTTGGCTATCGTGCTCAGCCTATTCATAACGTTCATCAAATTTGTTCCGAACGAAGTTTATGGTATTGTAGCTGCTATCGCAGTTGCATTTTCCGTTGTTATAATTCTTATGTTTGCCCCTTTGGAACACGAGAATAAGCCAATAAGCTACAAGGATAAAAGTAGACTTAGAAAAATCAGCATCATCTATTTAGTTTTGTTCGCACTTCTTGTTTTTGCGCTTTTTATAGCAAAATTGAAGATGATAATGATATGCGTTGCATTAGGAATGTTCACAGCAAGCAGTTCAATGTTAGTAGCTGTAATTGAAAAAAAGATAAAATCAACACATCTTGGAACATAAAAACGACACGATATGCCAAAAGCATTGAGTTTTTATTGAAAATCTGCAAGAATTGAGGTGGCGGCTTTTGCGAAAGTCAAATGAGCCGAACAAAATGATTTCGATGACGATAATTGCAGAATTGGTACTGCTTACACTGACATTGATTTCAAGAAGCGCTGGCGCAAATTGCATCTATTAACCAAACAAAGAAAAATAATTTGTTGATATCAAAAAATAGTTTCAGGAAGGAGAATGATATAGCACAGCATATATCATTAAATATTATGGACGAGAATATTTTAAAAAAAATCCGCGAGAGGTGTTTTTCTTTGGATACATTGTTATTATGTACTCCTTATGAGAAAAAGAATAGTAGAGATTTAGACGGTATGCTTTCAGAAGAAGAATTTAATACAGAAATGTTTTCTAAACCAAGATATGAAGGCGAAATAAAAAAGATTGAAGAACAAATTCTTGAAAAATTAAATAGTACTAGCGATAAAGAGAGAAAATATGTTAATACATTAGATGTTCAAAAAAGCCAACTTTCTCAAATTGCTAAAGAAGTTAAGGATTTTGAGAATATGCTTGTAAAATGTCATTCATCAACATCTTTAGCAATATTAACTGCGTATCCAGGGAGTGGAAAAACAACCTATTTGCATAATTTCGCATTTCAACATAAAGGCAAAATCAAATGTGTTTTTTTTGATTTTACAAACCACAAAGAGGATTTAAATTTGTTAGGAAGAGATATAAAAATAAATATATTCAAAAAAATCGATGATATGCATAACACTGGATATAAGTTTATTTCAATGCTATTAGCATGCATAGATCGTCTTATATTCATTAAGGAATTGAGAAATGAATATAGCTGGATGAACTATGTGGAAAGTTATAAAAAATATCTTAGTGAGATAAGCAGTAATTTTTTTGTGCGCTTTGATGAAAAATTTGCAGATTCTAAAATACACACAGAATTTGACAAAATGTTTAATAATTTCACAAATTATTCCAACGCAGAATACGATGAAGCCTTTGCCGCCGCCATCCGCGCCGCGACCGACGAGGAAGCGGCCGCCCAATACCTCCGCTGCGAGGAAATTTTGGCCGAGACCGCCGCGAACGTTTACATTCAGGACCTCGCGGACCTCGTCGCCGTGCGCAAGGGTCTCAGCGGCTACCGCTTCTACCCGCTCTACGCCATCGACCTGAGCACCGTGGCCTACACCTGACGAAAATTCGAGGGCAGACGCCCTGACCGACAAAGCGAGGCGAACACCATGC
>OLZZ01001087.1_pt1 | contig 10565 bp, 10 predicted proteins | sample 1673571 | NCBI WGS metagenome assembly OLZZ01 (sample SAMEA103958115, study PRJEB25191) | human gut metagenome | biome: human-associated habitat [ENVO:00009003]; feature: intestine environment [ENVO:2100002]; material: feces | place: Germany | collected 2013/2015 | reverse complement strand
GCAAGCTGGCTGCATACGGCCACATGGGCCGCGAGGATCTGGGCGTGAAGTGGGAAAACACCGACCGCGTGGATGCCCTGAAGGCTGCGGTCGCTGCCCTGTAAGCGGAACACAAAATACCTATCGCTATCATATAAGATAAGAAGGCATCTGCAACAATCGCTTCTGAGTTTCAGAAGATCAGCGAACTTGTTGCAGATGCCTTTGTTTTTGCGGCTCTGCCGGGGAGGGTGAACGAGCAAAAACAGAAGCATCTCTGCTGCCCGACACACGGCAGTTTCCTCTCCGGGAAGGGCTCTCCCGGGAGGTGATTTGGACAAAGAAAAAGTCCTACTTTTCCGTGAAAATCAGCCGAAATTTGCGAAATGGCAGGGAATTGACTGTCTTTTTGTCGAAAACACACAGTCTCTGTTAGAAAAAGGTAAAACAGATGTGCAAGGCGCAGAAAATCGTCAGCTGAAACAAATTGATATGGCACAAATGTCAAATTGTGATAAAATAAAGGTAGATATGCACTTTCGTGTGACGATCATTCGGATTGTACAGCAGCAATAAGGAGTTGTGATTATGTCCATTGAAATTTCCCCGAAGTCGTTCTTTGAGCAGCCCAGCGTGGCCGATATGCGTCTCATCGCCTGCCCCGGTGCGGAGGAGCTTACCGGCCTGATCGACAAGCACCTGACCCGCTGGGCCAGAGAAGCCGGCATCGATAAGGATACCTTTATCATCCCCTGCGACTGCCCCCGTTTCCAGAGCGGCGACGCCAAGGGTCTGGTGAAGGAGTCGGTGCGCGGCGACGATATCTTCATCGTGGTCGATCCCGGCAACTACAGTGTGACCTACAAGCTGTTCAACTACGAGAACCACATGTCTCCGGACGATCACTTCGCCAACCTGAAGCGCCTGATCCAGGCAGTGGCCGGCAAGGCACACCGTGTGTCGGTCATTATGCCCAGCCTGTACGGCGGCCGTCAGCATCGCCGTGTGGTGCGCGAAAGTCTGGACTGCGCTGTGGCCCTGCAGGAGCTGCAGACCATGGGTGTGCGCAACATCATCACCTTTGATGCTCATGACCCCCGCGTGCAGAACGCTGTGCCTCTGATGAGCTTCGATAACGCAATGCCCACCTATCAGGTGCTGAAGAGCCTGCTGAAGAAGGACCCGGACATCTCCTTTGATAAGAGCAAGTTCACCGTGGTCAGCCCGGACGAGGGTGCTATGAACCGCAATATGTACTTCTCCAGCGTGCTGGGCTGCAACCTGGGCATGTTCTATAAGCGCCGCGATTATACCCGCGTCGTCAACGGCCGCAACCCCATCGTGGCCCATGAGTATCTGGGCGATTCCGTGGAGGGTAAGACCGTCTTCATCGCCGATGATATCATTGCTTCCGGCGAGAGCATGCTGGAGGTTGCCAGCAACCTGAAAGCCCGCGGCGCAAAGCGGATCATCGCGGATGCAACGTTCCCGCTCTTCACCAGCGGCCTGGATAAGTTCGACAAGGCTGTGGAAGAGGGCACCCTGGACTATGTCGTCGGTACCAACCTGACCTACCGCAAGCCGGAGCTGCTGAACCGTGACTGGTACGTCGATGTCGATGTTTCCAAGTACGCGGCATACTTCATTGTGGCTCTGAACCACGATATGTCCGTTTCCAGCATCATCGACCCCCTGAAGAAGATCGAGAACCTGCTGGCAAGCCGTAAATAATCCATCGCATAACAAAAGCCGCCGTATCAAACGATACGGCGGCTTTTTGCGCGCATTCTGAAAAAATGACGATGCCGTTTGTCTGAACGATCCCTCCCGGGAATTGCTCTATCTATAAAAATAAAATTTCTGCTAAATATGCTCAGAGCGGAGAGCATGAAAATGATTTTACAGCTCGTCCTCATGGCTGCGCAGATACCGCACCAGCAGGGGCAGCTCGTAGACCAGCATGACGACCCAGCCGACGACATAACTGTAGGGCAGCGCTTCGATCTCCAGCTTCCACATCAGCACGAACACGGCTGCTGCAGCTGCACGGAACAGCATGTTGATGGTGCTGGACACCAGCGTGACCTTCAGGTCGCCGACGCCGCGAAAGAAGCCCTGAATGCCGTTGGTGAAAGCGGGCATCAGATAGAACAGGGACACGGTGCGCAGGAAACGCACGCCCAGATGGATGACCTCCGGGTCGGTGACGAACAGCTTCATGATGAAGGGCGCACCGCCGAAGCACACCACGGCGATCAGCATACCGTAAACACCTTCGATGCGCATGCCGCAGAGGAAGCCCTGCTTCACGCGGTCATGCTTGCCGGCGCCCCGGTTCTGTGCCATCAGGGTGGTCATGGCGTGGCCGATGTTCTGCTGCGGGGTGTAGGCAAAGTCGTCGATGCGGGATGCTGCGGTAAATGCGGCCATGGTGCTCACGCCCATGGTGTTCACGATGGCCTGTACCGCGATCTTGCCCAGCTGCACGGTGGCCTGCTGCATGGCGCTGGCCCAGCCATAACTGACTGTTTTGCGCAGCAGACTGCCGTCAAACACCAGCCAGCGCCTGCCCAACTGCAGGATGGGCACCTTCCAGCGGATGTACAGCACGCACAGCACGCAGCACAGTGCCTCGCTGATCACGGTGGAAAGGGCGCAGCCGTTGCTGCCCCAGTTCAGAACCTCCACAAAGAACAGGTCGCCGCCGATGTTCAGCACCGAGCTGATCATCAGAAAGTACAGCGCGCTTTTGCTGTCGCCCAGCGCACGCATGGTGGCGGCAAGGAAGTTATAGAAAAAGGTGAAGATCAGGCCCGCAAACACGATGCGCAGGTAGTTCACCGCAATGGGCAGGATATCGGCGGGCACCTGCATCAGTTGCAGCAGGGGCGTGGCCAGAATGACGCACAGCGCCGAGAATGCCAGCGAGAACACGGTGCCCGCGATGGCGGTGGTGGACACCTGACGTTCCACCAGCCGGGTGTCGCCTGCACCAAAGGCAGTGCTGACCAGAATGCCGGCACCCAGACACATGCCGTTGATGAACAGGATGGCCAGAGTCATGAGCGGGTTGGAGGTGCCCACAGCAGCAAGGGCTTCCTCGCCCACGAACTTGCCCACGATGATGCTGTCGGCGGCGTTGTAGGTGAGCTGGAACAGATTGCCCAGCACCAGCGGGATGGTAAAGCGGATCAGGAGCGGAGTAATGGCTCCCTTTGTCATATCGTTCGTCATTGGAATTTGGGAAGGTCCTTTCTTATAAGATGGGGAAGAGGAAGCGGGACGGAGCGGATGCGACCGGCCTGCTGTAATATTATAATGTGTTGATCAGCTGCCGCCCGGGCAGGATGGCAAGGGCAGAGCGGCTGGCACCTACATGGATGAGCTGTGCGGCCGCCTGCAAAACGGCACCGGATGCCACCGAAGCCGGGATGGCATCGGTGTGCAGCACCTTTTGCGCGGCCCGCTGCGCGTCGGTGGTGTTCACCGCTACCACGTTGTCCACCACATAGGCGTTGAAGTTTTCCGGCACAAAACCATAACCCAGATCGCTGATGCCGTGGGGGCCGGTGAGACCGCCGCCCAGCGCCTGCGATTCGTAGGGCTCCACGGCGGCGATGCGCACATCGTTGGTCCAGGCCTTGATGGTCTCACCCACGCCCGTTACAGTGCCGCCGCTGCCCACGCCGATCACGATGGCATCCACGGCGCTCCTGCCCTCACGGGCGATGTTCTGCACGATGGCCGGGCCGGTGACGCGGCGGTGGTATTCGGGGTTGTCATCGTTGGCAAGCCAGTTCATATAGTACCAGCCGTTTGCGGCGGCGGTCTGTGCCGCCAGACGGCGGGCACCGTTCACACCGCTGCGGGCCGGGCTGTGGCGGATCTGGGCACCCAGCCGCAGCAGGGTCTCCTGCCGCAGGGCGGGGGCGTCCTCCGGCATCACCAGCACCACCGGATGCCCGGCAGTAAGGCCCGCCAGCGTCAGCGCGGCGGCAAAGGGGCCGGAGGCAGCTTCGATGATGGGCTGGCCGGTGTTCAGCTTCTTTTTCTCGATGGCGAGGGCGAGCATCCCTTCGGCAAGGCCGTCCCGGGCGGTGCCGGTGGGGCCTGCAAAGTCCAGATAGGCATACAAACGCCCTTTCAGCCCGCAGGCGGCGGCATAGCCCCGCAGCTCCACGATGGGGCAGGCGCTGAGCGTCTGGTAAAAATTGGGGTAGATCGGCACGGGAAAACTCCTTTCAAGAGGATGCATCCTGCTCAGACGGTGTTTGGCAGCGGCCAACCCTTCGGGAGAGCTGCCGAACGCAGCAAGATTGAGAGGATTTGTTTGGATACAACAATCTTATCCTAACGCAAAAGCCCCCGGTGCGTCAAGCGGTATTTTGGCAAAAACAGCGAATTTTTGCCGGATTTTCTGGAAAAAATCCCGGAATGCCCTTGACAGCAGACAGGGCATCTGCTATAATTCATCCGTAAAGCAGATGAACTTTACATCACTTCTCGAAAGCACAGGCACAAAACCGGGGGTCAGAGGATGGCAAAGGATCTGGAAATGGGCTATCTGCTGGACTTCTACGGCGAGGTGCTCACCGAAAAGCAGCGCGAGATGCTGCGCCAGTATTACAACGACGACCTTTCGCTGAGCGAGATCGGCGAAAACTTCGGCATCACCCGTCAGGGTGCGCGGGACGCCATCAAGCATGGCGAGAACGCGCTGAAGGAGCTGGAGGAAAAGGTCGGGTTTGCGGCCCGCTACCGCCGGGTGCAGCAGAAGCTGGAGGAGCTGGAGCAGATGGTCATTGATGCACGGTTCGAGTGCACCGGCCCAAATGGCCTGACCACCACCGAGTATGAACACCAGCTGACCGGGATGCTGAAGCTGATCCGTTCCATCGACGAAGCGAACGAGAGCTGAAACTTGTGAAAGGAGCACCGCACAATGGCATTTGAATCCCTTACCGACCGCCTTGCCGGTGTGTTCAAAAAGCTGCGCGGTCACGGCAAGCTGACCGAGGCAGATATCAAGGCCGCCATGCGCGAGGTGCGCATGGCACTGCTGGAAGCGGATGTCAACTATAAGGTCGCCAAGGACTTCTGCGCGAAGGTGTCCGAGCGCGCCATGGGTCAGGAGGTCATGGAGAGCCTGACCCCGGCCCAGCAGGTGGTCAAGATCGTCAACGAAGAGCTGGTTGCCCTGATGGGCGGCAGCGAAGCGGCCCGCCTGAACATCAAGAACAAGGGCCAGACCGTCATCATGCTCTGCGGCCTGCAGGGCAATGGTAAGACCACCCATGCCGCAAAGCTGGCTAAATACTTTATCAAACAGGGCCGCCGCCCCATGCTGGTGGCCTGCGATATTTACCGCCCTGCGGCTATCGATCAGCTGCAGGTGGTGGGCAAACAGGCGGGCGCACCGGTGTTCACGCTGCCGGGTGCAAAGCCGCCGGAAATTGCAAAGAAGGCGCTGGCACACGCCAGGGATTACGGCAATGACATCGTGATCCTGGATACCGCCGGCCGTCTGCAGATCGACGATGTGCTCATGCAGGAGCTGGTGGACATCAAGGAAGCCGTTCCTGTGGACGAGACCCTGCTGGTGGTGGACGCCATGGCCGGTCAGGACGCCGTGAACGTTGCCAAGACCTTCAACGAGAAGGTGAGCATCGACGGCATCATCCTCACCAAGACCGACGGCGATACCCGCGGCGGTGCGGCACTTTCGGTGCTGGCCGTCACCGGGAAGCCCATCAAGTTCCAGGGCACCGGCGAAAAGCTGGACGATCTGGATGTGTTCCATCCCGACCGCATGGCAAGCCGCATTCTGGGCATGGGCGATGTGCTGAGTCTCATCGAGCGCGCACAGGAAACGGCAGACGAAAAGGCTGCCGAAGAGACCGCCCGGCGGATGATGGAGAACAAGTTCGACATGAACGACATGCTGGACCAGTTCGCACAGATCCGCAAGATGGGCGGTGCAGGCGCGATGCTGAGCATGCTGCCCGGCAGCAGCGGCATCGATCCCAGTCAGGTCGATGAAAAGGCGTTCGACCGCATTGAGGCCATGATCTATTCCATGACCAAGGAAGAGCGCGAGAAGCCCTCCATCATCAACCCCAAGCGCAAGCGCCGCATCGCGGCCGGCAGCGGTACCACCGTGGCCGACGTGAACAAGCTGCTCAAGCAGTTTGAGATGATGCAGAAGATGATGAAGCAGTTCAAAAAGAGCCCCAAGGGCTTTGCCCGCCGCTTGGGCGGCATGATGGGAAATCCCGGTGCCTTCCGCGGGCTGAAATGATTTTTTTGTGATACAACCCCCTTGCGGGTTTGTACAATATAAACAACGCGCCCGCAAGGGCCGCACAAAACAATTTTTGGAGGATATTTACCATGGCAGTTAAGATTCGTCTGCGCCGCGTCGGCGCCAAGAAGGCTCCCTTCTATCGTGTTGTTGTTGCTGACAGCCGCTTCCCCCGCGACGGCCGTTTCATCGAGGAGATCGGCACCTACGATCCCAACCAGGAGCCCTCTGTGATCAAGATCGACGCTGAGAAGGCAAAGCAGTGGATCGCCAACGGCGCACAGCCCACTGATACCGTTCGCGTCCTGCTGAAGAAGTCCAACGTTCTGTAAGTAGGGAGGGCTGACTCATGCAGGAGCTGTTGCTGGCAGTTGCCCGCGGTCTCGTGGAGGACAAAGACGCCGTCAAGGTCACGGTGGACGAGCCCCGCGAGGACGGCACCATCGTCTACCACCTGAGCGTGGCAGAGGGAGATATGGGCCGTGTCATCGGCAAGCAGGGCCGGATCGCAAAAGCCATTCGTGTGGTGATGCGCGCGGCTGCTGTGCGGGTCGATGAAAAGGTCCTTGTTGAGATCGACTGAGCACCCTACAGGCCCTTTGCCCTTGCGGCAAGGGGCCTTTTTGTTTCAGTGGAAGCACCCTCATCCGGCGCTGGCGCGCCACCTTCCCCCGACTGGGGGAAGGCTTTCCCGGCCGATGCACTTTCATAAGGCTTCCCCCGGCCGGGGGAAGCTGTCGAACGCAGTGAGACTGATGAGGGCGTATTGGCGCAAGTTTGATAACACAGGAGCAAAAATATGCAGCAATATCTGGAAGCGGGCAAGGTCGTGACCACCCACGGCGTGCGCGGCGAAATGAAGCTGGAGCTTTGGTGCGACGGCGTCAACTTTCTGAAAAAGGTGGGCAGATTGTACGCATCGGCCCAGGGCGGCAGGGCATGGAAGATCGTCTCCATCCGTGCGCAGGGTCAGATGGCGCTGCTGCAGCTGGAGGGCGTCAACGATATGGACGCCGCCCGTGCGCTGCGCGGGCAGGTGTTTTACTTTGACCGCAACGACGCCACCCTGCCCGCAGGCCGTTGGTATGTGGCCGACCTCATCGGGTGTGAAGTGCGGGATGCCGACACCGGCAGGGTGTACGGCGTTGTGACCAGCGTGGACCATCCCGGTGCACAGGATATCTACACCGTCAAAGCCCCCAGCGGCAAGGAATATATGTTCCCGGGCGTGGACGCCTTTTTGAAAGAGCGCAACCCGCCGGAGGGCTATCTCCTTGTCACCCCCATCCCGGGCCTGCTGGATGACGACTTTGACAGCGAACGGGAGGAAGAGTGAGCTATGGGGATGCGCGTGGACATCGTGACCCTGTTCCCGGAAATGTGCCAGCAGGTGCTGGATGCCAGCATCATCGGGCGCGCGGCAAAGAAGGGCTTTATTGAGACCCACTGCCACCAGATTCGGGACTATACCCTGAACAAACAGAAGCAGACCGACGATTACCCCTACGGCGGCGGCTGCGGCATGGTGCTGTATGCCCAGCCCATCGCAGACTGCCTGCGTGCCGTGCAGCAGGAAGTGGCTGCACAGGGCCGTCCGGCCCCGCATATCGTGTTCCTGACGGCAGGCGGCCAGCGCTACACCGAGGAGCACGCAAAGCGTCTGGCCCAGTACGATAACCTGACACTGGTATGCGGCCACTATGAGGGCATCGACGAGCGCGTGATCGAGGCGTTTGCAGATGAAGAAATCTCCATCGGTGACTACATCCTCACCGGCGGCGAGCTGGCCAGCCTTGTGGTGGCAGACAGCGTGCTGCGCCTGAAGCCCGGCGTGCTGGCAGAGCAGAAGGGCTACGAGGAAGAAAGCTACTGGGACGGTCTGCTGGAGTATCCCCAGTACACCCGCCCTGAGGTGTGGGAGGGCCGCGCGGTGCCGCAGGTGCTGCTGGGCGGCGACCACCAGAAGATCGATGCATGGCGCAGTGAGCAGAGCCGGGAGCGCACCCGTCTGCGCCGCCCGGAGCTCTACGAGCAGTGGTGTGAGACCCATCCCCTGACCGAGATCCCCAAGTGGAAGCGGGGCGAGAATGTCCGGCTGGTAAAGACCGCCGAGCAGTTTGCCGCCGCCGCAAAGCTGTTTGCCGAGGGACGGCAGGCTGTCTGCGCCGACAACTGGACGCCGGAATACTGCCGCGCTCTGACCGAGCCGCAGTTTTTGCTGCAATTGCGGCAGGAAAAGGCCGCCGGCTGGGCATGCTATCTGCACACCACCAAGGAGGTGCCGGACGGCATCGTGAGCATCAACCACAAGGTGGGGCACATTGAACATCTGTTCGTCACTGAGGAGGCGCGCGGCAGGGGCATCGGCATGAAGATGCTGGACTTTGCCCGCAAAAAGCTCAGCGAGCACGAGCACCCGGTGCTGAGCGTGCTGAACACCAACACCCGGGCAATTGCGCTTTACACCCGCATGGGCTGGGAAATGACCAGCGGCACCGAGCTGGAATTCACGCCGGAGCAGTATCCGGCTGTGGTGAAAAAGTGCGCGCTGGTCTGGATGCGGTACGAGGGCGGCGCACAGAAGTGATCCCCGGCCCCGGCCAGGGGCGCACAAAAGCGGGAAAACGGGTGCGCAAAGCATGGCTGCAAGTGCCGAAAACGTACAAAAATGACAGAGTTATGGGCCGATGGTCGAAAAAATGTTGAAAACTTTTGTATCTACCCTCTAACCTTCGGGGAATAATTTTATTATCTTTGTACAAATAATGAAAAATGGGCCCCTTTTCATTGGAGAAACCGCCAAAAATACGCCGGAGGGCTGTACAACCGTTTCGACTTGCGCTAAAATAATCGTAACGCAACAGGCACAGGATACAGATTCTATACCCAAAACGATATTAGATAGGAGCGCTTTACTATGTACGTGAAAGAAGTTACCGTTGAAAATCAGGTTGGTCTGCACGCTCGTCCGGCTACCTTCTTTATCCAGAAGGCTAACGAGTTCAAGTCTTCCATCTGGGTCGAGAAGGAAGAGCGCCGCGTGAACGCTAAGAGCCTGCTGGGCGTTCTGTCTCTGGGCATCGTGGGCGGCACCACCATCCGCATCATCGCTGACGGCGCTGATGAGCAGGCTGCCGTGGACGGCCTGATCAAGCTGGTGGATATCGCCCCGGAGGAGCCGGGTGCGCTGGAGTTCATTGCTGCCTGCCATGACGAGGTGCGCATCTCCATTGCCCACACCTGCACCGACTACGACACCGCCATTGCCGCTTTTGACGCCGGTGCCACCCACATGACCCACCTGTACAACGCCATGCCCGGCATCACCCACCGGGAGCCCGGCCCCATCATTGCGGCGCTGGAACGGGGCGCGGAGGTGGAGCTCATCACCGACAACGTCCACATCCACCCGGCCATGGTGCGGTTCACCTTCAACACCTTCGGGGATGACCATGTCATCCTGATCGCCGACAGCATGATGGCCTGCGGCCTGCCCGACGGCCAGTACAGTCTGGGCGGACAGGCCATCACGGTCAAGGGACCCCGCGCCACCCTGACCGAGCACCCGGACACCATTGCGGGCAGCAACACCTGTCTGTACGACTGCATGAAGCGTGCCGTGCTGGAGATGAACGTCCCGCTGGAAAGCGCTGTCCGCGCTGCCAGCGAAAACCCCGCCAAGAGCATTGGCATCGACAATGATTACGGCAGTCTGGCTGCAGGCCGCTACGGCAATGTGATCCTGGCGGACAAGGAACTGAATATTCAGGCTGTCTACCAGAAAGGAACCCGTATCGTATGAACCCCGAGAGCCTGACCTGGCGGCTGCTGACCGCCGAAGAGCTGACGAACGTTTACCTGAACGAGATGCGCCGGGATTTTCCTGCCGGGGAGCTGAAGCCCCTGAGCATGATCCTGAACAGCGAGGCCGCCGGTACCGCCCACACCTGGGGCGTGTATGAGGACGACGCGCTGGTGGCGTATCTGTTGATGGTGCGGCCCGTGGGCTGTGAGGTGAGCCAGCTGGACTACTTTGCCGTTCTGCCCCAATACCGGGCCGGCGGCATCGGAGCCGCTCTGCTGGCCGCCCTGCCTGACCACGAGAAGGGCGCGCAGGCCATCCTCATTGAAGCGGAGTGCCCCGAAAAAGCCGAGGACGAGACTATGGCCGTGCGCCGCCTGGGCTTTTACGCCCGGTGCGGGGCCAAGGACACCGGCTGGACAGAGCATCTCTTTGATGCCTGGTTCCGGGTGCTGGTGCTCCCCTGCTGCGGCGGAAAGGTGC
>OLZZ01001086.1_pt1 | contig 10574 bp, 8 predicted proteins | sample 1673571 | NCBI WGS metagenome assembly OLZZ01 (sample SAMEA103958115, study PRJEB25191) | human gut metagenome | biome: human-associated habitat [ENVO:00009003]; feature: intestine environment [ENVO:2100002]; material: feces | place: Germany | collected 2013/2015 | reverse complement strand
ACGCTTGTTCTTGTCACCGGCAGCGGAGAGCGCGTGATAAAGCACTTCGCGCGAGGAAATCTTGATATCGATATAGAGCCGAAAAACGATAATTTCGCTTATGTCAAGGCAATCATAGGGTGCGGACAACTCGGCACAGTCCGCGCGCTCACAAATCCGATATATTTTCAGAAAGAGGAAGAGGAGGAGGATAACTGATGGAACCTTCAAACACTTTGAACCGAAAACGCACTTCCCCGTTCCGCTACGGCTTCGGCATGCTCGGCACATCGATTCCGATAAATATGCTGAAGTCTTATGCCGCCGCATATTATGTTCTGAAGCTCGGACTCATCACGACCGATCAGATGGCGAAGATACTGTTTATTTACACCTTTGTCGATGCCATCGATAACCCCGTCTACGGCTTCCTTTCGGACAGAACGCATACCAAGTGGGGCAAGCGCAGACCGTGGCTCGTTATCGGCACTCCGCTGATGATTCTTTGCTTCGTGCTGTTCTATAATATGCCCGCGCGCGTGCAGTCGAACTCCGGTCAGGCTTATCTCTATATTCTGCTGATGTACATACTCACCGGCACGCTCGACTCGCTCATGAACGCAAACTACGGCGCGCTGTTTCCGACTCTTTTCAAGACCGACGAACTCAGGGCAAAGACTAATGCTATAAGACAGGTCTGCCAGCTTGTCGCGATGGTTATTTCAATCGTGCTCACTCCCGTTGTCACTTCAAAGATAGGCTATAATCTCACTGCGATCATCTACGGCGTTATCGCCCTTGCGGTCATTATGTTCATGACCTTCGGCTGCCACGAGAATATCGAAGAAGAGGAAGCGGAAGCGGCAAACGGCGAGAAGCCCGATCTCTTCAAGGCGATATTCGCCCTCATCACCAACAGCAAATTCTGGATATTCGGCTTTGCAAACGCGCTCTATTCCGCCGCATTCTCGCTCATTTCTCAGGCGATCCCGTTCTATGTTCAGTATACTCTGAAACTTGAAAGCTCCATGACAACCGTCATGCTTGGCGTGGTGTTCGGCGTCGCGCTTGTCGGCATAGTAGTCTGGTCGAATGTCGTAAAACGCGCGGGTATCATGAATGTCTGGAGGCTCGGATTTGCCGTGCTGACAGTCGGATTCATCCCGCTGTTCTTTGCAAACACAATGCCCGTCGCGGTCGCCATAATGTGCGTTATGGGTATGGGTGTCGCCGGATGCCTTGTTACTATCGACTGCATCGGCGCGAAGATAATCGACGATGACTATTCCCGCCACGGCGTAAAACGCGAGGGAATGCTCACAAGTCTCGTCGGCGTCATGAACCGCCTGAACGGACTTTATGTCTCGCTCGGCTATAAAGTTATCAGCGTGGCGTTCGGCTTCGAGAGCGGAGCGAACCCCGGCTCGAATCCCGATATGGCGTCGCGGTTCCTGCTCTGCGTGTTCCCGTTCATAGCCATGGCTGTGGCAACAATATTCACCCTGTTCCTGCATTTCAAAGATGAGTCAAACGACTGGTGCAATTTTAAAAGGAGGAAAGAGTTAAAAGCAAATGTCTAAGTATCTTATAATCAACGCCGATGATTTCGGCTATAATCCGCAGCAGACAAAGGCGATAGACGAGCTCATGCGAGGCAAACTGATAACCTCGACCTCGCTAATGACCGTCGCGCCGGATGCCGCCAACGCCGCTGAGCTCGCAAGGATCGGCGGCTATCCCGTCGGCGTGCATCTGACTATAAACACCGATGACAGCAAGAACCGCTGGCAGAGCAACAGCGGCGCGCCCTCGCTCAGTGAAAAGGGGATGGGACTCTATGAGAGTCAGGTCGGGCTCGCCCTGCACGCCCGCCGCCGCGATGTCCGCGCGGAGCTTGAGGCGCAGTATAATTTTATCAGCTCAAGGGGCGTTGAAGTCGACCATGCCGATAACCATTGCGCCACGCTCTACGGCATAAACGGCAGGCGTTTCTATATTGATGCATATAATTTCTGCGCGGAACATTCCTTGCCCTACAGATTTCCGAAAACTCCGGGATTTTTGTCCAGACAGATTGACAGGGAAGCTCCCGGTGTGATAAAATGCTTCCAGAAAATTATTGTTGGAGCGGGTGAGCGGCGCGGAGTCGGCCTGCTCGATGACCTTGTGTCGAATCCGTGGTCGATGGATCGCATAAAAGATTACGACACCTTGCGCAAATATTATCTTGACGCTGTCGAAAACTGCATCGACGGCGTGACTGAGATTTTCATGCATCCTGCGTATCCGATAGACGACAAGCCCGGCGAGTGGACGAAGCGCGTCTATGAATTGAGACTTCTTCAAAGCGGCGATCTTCTCGAAGCCGCGCGCAGGAACAATATCGAATTAGTCTCGTGGTCGGTTTTCAGGGACCTCGGGAAAATATAAAAGAAACGAAGGATGAAAACAATGAAAAAACTTCTGAGTGTTTTCCTCGCCTTTGCACTTCTGCTGAGCTTTGTGACGCCGGCATTTGCGTATCAGGGCGCGAAAACTGCAGACACAGCAGCGCAGGCAGAGAAAGCGCACGATCCCGCGACCTGCACCGACTGCCCCGTAGTCATAGTCAGGGGAATGGATATGATGGGGCTCTATATCGACAAGGGCACCGAGAACGAGCGCAACGCCTTCGAGTTTGATTTGGGCGATTTGCTCTCCATGCTTTACAAGGGTATCTCCGGTGCAGTCAAAGCCAAGGATATCGATCCTTTCTTCCAGGCTGTTATCGATTATGCGGCAAACCTGCTTGACGGCTATGCGATGAAAGAAAACGGCGAGTCGAAGTACAATGTCAGCGTTGCGAAATATCCCGGGAGCGCGGAGAATTATCCTGAGATTTGGGAAAACTTCGATTCTAACAGTGAGCGCGGAATGACCCGCGCCTGTGCCGAGAATCTTCCCGCCAACCACACATATCTGTTTACATACGACTGGCGTCTCGACCCTTACAAAGTCGCCGACGATATCGCCGCGACAGTTGACAGAGCCATAGCTGAGTCGGGACACGACAAGGTCTCGATATTCTGCGCGAGCATGGGCGGCATAATGACCGTCGCTTATCTGACAAAGTACGGCTACAGCAAGGTCGACCGCTGCGTCTTTATGTCCTCGACATTCTGCGGTGCGCAGGTCGCCTCCGATGTTCTGACCGGCAAGATCGAGCTCAAGGCAGATACGATGTATAACTATTTCTCCGGCCTGCTCGCCGATGCTACAGGTTCGAACGCTGCTGTGGCGGCATTCATGAAGACGCTCAACAGCGTCGGCGCATTCAAGCTGCTTCAGAAGGTTACCGACTACATTGTCGATAATTATAAAGACGAGGTCTATGAGCGCGTGCTCATTCCGGATTTTGCCTATATGCCGGTTCTTTGGGGACTCGTTCAGCCGCAGGACTATAATAATGCAGTCGACTTCGTTTTCGGCGACAGCGCGGCGGAGCACGCCGATTTCCTCGCTTACGGCGAGCGCCTGCAGAAGATGATGTCAAACCGCACCGAGCTTATTGAAAACATGATACGCGACGGCGTCAAGGTTGCGATTATTTCCCATTATGACAAGCCGATGGCTCCTCTCTATGAGAGCGCGGATTTCACGGGCGACGGCGTGCTTGAGACATATGAGATGTCCGGCTATGCAACTGTCGCGAAGTACGGCGAGACCCTCGGTGATGATTATGTTCCCGCAAAGGCGGAGTATCTGTCGCCCGACAGATGTGTCGACCTCTCGACTGCGCTCTTCCCGGAGTATACTTATATAATAAAGGGCGCGCCTCATGTCTCCGCATCTTACGGCACGGATTACAGCAACTTCTTCCTTTGGCTCGCGACCTGCGACGGTGATTTCTATGCCGGCGTGAACGAGGATTATCCGCAGTTCATGCTCTCGGGTGTGGATCAGCACCTGAGCAAGTGGGCAAGCTGAAAATCATAGAATAAATGTCGCCCGATTTTTCGCCGTATAATATAACAGCAACCCTGCCCATGGCTTTCCGTGGTCAGGGTTTTATGTATCGGTATATATAAAAAATATCGATAAATCAGAGCTTCTATATCTTATTAGAACAAACCTTTGCAAAATAAAAGTTAGCGACTCGACTAATCTTGATAATTAAGCTTCCAATAGCCGCGCCGCAGTGTTTAAAAGCTCTTTTGAGAGGCGAGGGGACGGCTTGCGAAGCAAGACGCACGAACCCATATTGTTTGAGTGGAAGCGAGTTTACAGGCGAATGTGCCGAGCTAGCCGCAAACTTTATACTGCGGCGTGGCGTTGTGGGGTCTCGGGGCGCAGCCCATAAAAAGGCAGGCACACATCGGTTTTGCGCAGCAAAACTGCTTGCACTTAAAAGTATTGGATTTTTGATGACAGGCAAGAAAAAGACGCACAGGAATGCGCCCGCATTTCAAGCGCTTTTTTCGCAGCATGGCGCAAAAAGACTTACTTTTAAGCGATGCTTGCTTGCCTTTTTGTGGGCACAGTTTGCTTTTCTTTTGCAGGCGTTTTCTTTTTCAAATAAAAAGAAAATGTCGAAATGCGGGTAGTATATATCGTTTGATTATGGTGTGTAGCGAAGGTAGAAACCAATTAGCAACAATTCAGCCTTACTATAACTTTGTATCCGCCGATATCGGACAGCCGCAAGGGCTGTCCCTACGAAGTACGCGGTCTAAAATTTGTGCGGATTTTGAAAGGCGAACGAAGTTCGCCCCTACGGTCTGCAAAACGGGCTTTTCCGAAGATTTCGTGCCGCTCACGCGGCAGCGGTGCGTTGAGTCGCCGCACCCTACAAGCTACATATCAATAAAATTGTGCGGATTTCGCGACAAATCCCTGTTTGCCGAACCAATAAAAAGGAGCCGTCATTTTTGACAGCTCCTATACATTAATACATAATATTATATTATCTCTCGTCGGTCAGCGTTGCCGCCATGACAGCCTTTATCGTGTGCATGCGGTTCTCCGCCTCGGCAAAAACAACGGACTGTGCGCTCTCGAACACCTCGTCAGTGACCTCCATTGAGTCGCGCCCGAACTTTTCGCCCATCTCCTTGCCTATCGTCGTTTTCATGTCGTGATAAGAGGGCAGGCAGTGCATGAACACAGCGTTCGGCGATGCCTTTGCCATGAGCTCGGAGTTGACTTGATAGGGCGCGAGGTCATTTATGCGCTCCTCCCAGACTTCAACAGGCTCGCCCATCGAGACCCACACGTCGGTGTATATCACATCGGCGTTTTTTGCTGCCTCGTCGGGGCTTTCGCAGAATTTTATCTCAGCGCCGGTCTGCGCGGCAATCTCCATGCAGGTGTCAATAAGCGCCTTGTCTGGGAAATATTTCTTCGGCGCGCAGGCGATGAAGTTCATGCCCATCTTCGCACAGCCGACCATGAGCGAATTGCCCATGTTGTATCTGGCGTCGCCCATGTAGACGAAGTTAATGCCTTTAAGACGCCCGAACTGCTCTTTTATCGTCAGAAAATCCGCGAGGATCTGCGTCGGGTGGAACTCGTTCGTCAGACCGTTCCAGACGGGGACGGTCGCATACTGCGCGAGCTCCTCGACTATCGACTGGCCGAAGCCGCGGTATTCAATGCCGTCGTATATGCCCGAGAGCACGCGCGCCGTGTCGGCGATGCTCTCCTTTTTGCCTATCTGCGAGCCGGAGGGGTCGAGATAAGTCGTGCCCATGCCGAGGTCGCGCGCCGCGACTTCGAAGCTGCACCTTGTCCTCGTGCTCGTCTTTTCGAATATCAGCGCAACATTCTTGCCGTCGCATATTTTGTGCGGTATGCCCGCTTTCTTCTTCGCCTTGAGAGAGGCGGCGAAGTCGATAAGATATTCAATCTCTTCGGGAGTGAAATCCAAAAGCTTTAAAAAATCTCTGTCTTTGAATGTCATGTTCAAGCCTCCTTGTCTGCACAGACTTCTTTTATAACGCCGATTGCCTGTTCGAGCAGCTCCATGGGAATGTTGAGCGCCGGGAGCAGTCTGACCTTGTCTTTCGCTTTGATAACGAGAACGCCCTTTTTCATGCAGGTGTTTATGACCTCGGAGGCGTCCTTTTCGGTCTTTATGCCGATCATCAGCCCGAGTCCGGTTACTTCTTTTATACCCGGTGCACCGCTGAGCTCTGAAAATATATATTCCGACCTCTCGCGGACTCCGGCGAGAGTCTTTTCATCGAGCCTCGAAAGAATATTTATCGCGCCGGCGCAGCATATCGGGTTGCCGCCGAAAGTGGAACCGTGGGAGCCGGGGGTGAGAACATCCTTTGTCTTTTCGCTGAACAGTGTAGCGCCGAGCGGCAGACCACCCGCGAGTCCCTTGGCGGTCGATACGATGTCGGGGAATATGCCGTAGTTCATGTAGCCGTAGAGCTTGCCGCTTCTGCCGTTGCCTGTCTGAACCTCGTCGCAGATGAGCAGAATGTCGCGCTCGCGGCAGATTCTTTCGAGCGATTGGAGATAGTCTTTGTCGAGCGGCATGACGCCGCCCTCGCCCTGAACGACTTCGAGCATGACCGCGGCGCAGCGATTTTCAAAGAGAACTTTTTCAATCTTCTCGATATCATTTGGCTCAACATAGATAAATCCCTCAGTCAGCGGCAGAAAATCCTTGTGGAACACATCCTGCCCCGTTGCGGCGAGGGTGGTTATCGTCCTGCCGTGGAAGCTGTTTTTCAGTGTAACTATGTTGTAGCAGTCCGCGCCGTGCTTCTCTGCGGCGTATTTTCTCGCTGCCTTTATCGCGCATTCGTTGGCCTCCGCGCCGGAGTTCGAGAAGAAAACTTTTTTCATGCCCGTGCGGTCGCAGAGCATCTGCGCGAGCTTCACGCAAGGCTCTGTGTAGTAGAGGTTTGACATGTGCTGAATTTTGCCCGCCTGTTCGGTTATTGCTTTTATCCATTCGTCGTCGGCTATGCCGAAGGTGTTGACCGCTATGCCCGAGGACAGATCGGTGTATATCTTCTCCGCGTCGTCCCAGACCACGGAGCCCTTGCCGCCCTCGATGGTCAGCGGGAACCTCGCATAAGTTCCGGCTATGTATTCCTTGTCCTGCTGCTGTAATATATCCATTATATCTCCTTTTATGCCGTGAACATCGTGCCCATGCCTTCGTCTGTCAGCATTTCAATAAGTATCGAGTGCGGTATCCTGCCGTCAATAATGAAAACCCTGTGAACTCCCCATTTTATCGCGTTGATGCAGCATTCGGCTTTCGGAATCATGCCGCCGCCAATGATGCCGCTCTTTATGAGCGCGGGAACTTCGTCCGCCTTTATGACCGAGATGAGCGTGTCCGGGTCGTCCTTGTCCTGAAGAATGCCGCTGATATCCGTCATGGATATAAGGCTCTCCGCGTTGAGCGCGCCGGCTATCTTCGCCGCGGCGGTGTCCGCGTTTATGTTATAGACATTGCCCTCGCTGTCGCAGCCGACGGTCGAAACGATCGGGATATATCCCTTGTCGATAACGTCGAGTATCGGCTGGATATTTACATTTGTTATCTCGCCGACGAAGCCGAGCTTCTCGTCTTTTATCTTCGCTTCAATCATGTGGCCGTCTATTCCGGAGAGTCCCATCGCCTTGCCGCCCTTGTTTTCAACGAGGTTGACGAGGCTTTTGTTGACTTTGCCGGCGAGCACCATCTGCACTATATCGGCGGTCTCCTTGTCCGTGACGCGCAGACCGTTGACGAATTCACTCTTCTTGCCGGTCTTTTGGAGCATATCAGTTATCTCCGGGCCGCCGCCGTGAACCAGAACGACTTTTATGCCGATGAGCCAGAGCAGCACGATGTCGCGCATGACGGAATCCTTGAGCTTTTCGCTCGTCATCGCGTTGCCGCCGTATTTGACGACGACTATCTTGCCTGCGTAATCCTGTATATACGGCAGCGCGTGGACAAGAACCCTTGCGCGCTCCGCGTTTGAAATGTTCATATCTTTCCCTCCGTTTTTCGCAATCAGGTGCGGTAGTCGCCGTTTATCTTGACATAGTCATATGTCAGGTCGCAGCCCCACGCCGTCGAAGACGCGTCGCCGCTCTTTAAATCAATAAGAATATCTATCTCATTTTCGGAGAGTATCTCTTTTGCCTCTTCCTCCGAAAAATCAACTCCCGCGCCGTTTTCGCAGACGAGGATCGAGCCTTTATTCGACTTGAACCAAACATCGATTTTGTTGACGTCAACATCCGCACCGCTGTAGCCGATGGCGCAGAGAACCCTGCCCCAGTTGGCGTCCGAGCCGAACATGGCGGCTTTCGTCAGCGACGAGCAGACAACGCTCTTTGCAACAGTCTTGGCGGTCTCTTTATCTTTTGCGCCGCTGACCTTGCATTCGAGCAGCTTCGTCGCGCCCTCGCCGTCGGCGGCAATCCTGCGGCAGAGCCACACGGTTATCGTATTGAGGGCTTTCATGAATTCATTGAAGTCATCGCCCTCTTTGCTGATCTCTTTGTTCCCGGCGAGCCCGTTTGCGAGCACTGTCACCATGTCGTTTGTCGAGGTGTCGCCGTCGATGCTTATCATATTGAAAGTCTCCGCGATGTCCGAAGACAGAGCTTTCTGGAGCATCTCGCTGCTTATCGCACAGTCGGTGGTTATGAAAACGAGCATCGTCGCCATGTTGGGATGAATCATGCCCGAACCCTTGGCGATGCCGCCCATCTTGCATTCAACTCCGCCTATTTCGAAGCTGACGGCAATCTCCTTCGGAATCGTGTCGGTCGTCATTATCGCCTCTGCCGCCTGATCTGAGTGGTCGCCCAACCCTGCTTTCAGAGCGGGTATGCCGGAAGCTATCGGAGTGATGTTCAGCGGCTGACCGATAACGCCTGTCGAAGCGACGACGATGTCGGCGGGCTTTATTCCGAGCACGGACGCGAGCAGGTCGCTCGTGCGCTCGGCTATCTCAACGCCGTTCGCGTTGCAGGTGTTCGCGTTTCCGCTGTTGCATATGACCGCCTGCGCCTTGCCGTCTGCGATATGATTTTTCGTGACGACCAGCGGCGCGCCCTTGACGAGGTTAGTTGTATAGACAGCCGCCGCGTTGGCGACTTTTTCGCTGTATATGAGCGCGAGGTCGCGCTTCGTCCTGTTTTTGCGGATGCCGCAGTGAACGCCGGAAGCCTTGAATCCCTTTGCGGCGCAGACGCCGCCCGATATTATTTTCATTTTATTTTACCTCCTCAGATATCAAGTCCGAAAGCCTTGTCCTTGCCCATGACAAGGTTCAGATTTTCGAGCGCGGCGCCCGATGCGCCTTTGCCGAGATTGTCGTATACGGCGGTCAGCAGTATTCGCTCATCGTTGCCGTAGACCGATATTTTCATGCCGTCCGTGCCCGAGAGCGCGCCCGCGCACAGAAAGCCGTCGTTGTCCGATTTGTTGCAGAATGTCACGACGGGACCCTGATATTTCGCTCTGTAGATGTCGGCGATTTCGCTTGAAGAACAGCTTATCTGCTCTGCGAACAGCGGCACGGTGACCTGCATTCCGCTGTAAAAATCATCGACCACGGGGCAGAATATCGGGGCGTTTTCAATGCCCGTTATGCCTTTCATCTCTTTTAAGTGCTTGTGCTGCTGAGTCAGCCCATACTGTCTGGGTGCGAAGAGCAGGGGAGATTTATCCTCGCTCTCGTATTCGGCAATCATCTTCTTGCCGCCGCCGCTGTAGCCGGTCAGAGAATAGCAGCTGAGCAGTGCATCATTTCCGAGCACGCCCGCCTCAACAAGCGGATAAACCAGCGCGATAAACCCGCCGGCGTGGCATCCGGGGACGGCGATGCGTTTGGAGTTCTTTATCTTATCTTCAAATTCTGCTGACAGCTCCGGAAAGCCGTAAGCCCAGCCCTCGCTTGTGCGGTGCGCCGTCGAGGTATCTATAATAACAGTGTCCGGATTTTCAACCAGTTCGACCGCCTCAACTGCGGCGGCGTCCGGCAGGCAAAGAAAAGCGACCTGCGCGCTGTTCAGCGCTTGCTTGCGGCTCTCGGTATCTTTTCTCTGCTCCTCGCTGAGCGTTATCAGCTCAACGTCGCTTCGCTTCATCAGTCTGTCTTTTATTCTCAGCCCGGTCGTGCCGGCGCTGCCGTCGATAAATATTTTCATGGTGTCTCCCGCTTAATGCGCTTTCGGCGAACACGGCGTTTATAAAAACGATCCGATATTCGCCGACGGTGCAAAATTATTCAACTATTTGACTAATAATATACTACTATGTGCATAAATATTCAAGTGCTTCAGCAAAATAAATTCAATTTTGTCAATCTGTACCATACCTTCGTCCGTTGGCAAACAGCTTTGTAAAAATTGACAAGAGAATGGGAGAGAGGGTAAATATAATAATGTATAGAAATTTTTGTGAGAGTAATATTTTACCTTGCTTAATTTTTCTATTCGTGATATTATGACAATTAAGTAGGGCTTTCGCGAAAAAAACAAGTACTGATATGAATAATTTATAAGGAGTTGCAAAACAATGGACAATCAGTTACAAACAACAGATTTTTCGCTGGAAAACATGATTACGGCGGCGGTGAAAATTCCCG
>OLZZ01001082.1_pt1 | contig 10589 bp, 5 predicted proteins | sample 1673571 | NCBI WGS metagenome assembly OLZZ01 (sample SAMEA103958115, study PRJEB25191) | human gut metagenome | biome: human-associated habitat [ENVO:00009003]; feature: intestine environment [ENVO:2100002]; material: feces | place: Germany | collected 2013/2015 | reverse complement strand
GAAACTTTAAGCTCTTTTGTAGCAGGTATCTTACGCTCCACACGGGCATAATCGAACAAATCCTTATCTTGCAGCACCAACCATTTTCCATCCAATGATACGGGAGCCCACTGCAAGGAATACAAATTCCAGTCGGTCAGTTCGCTCAAATCTTTGTAGCCGGCAAAATCGTCGTCAGCATGCTCGCTGGCGTGTGCGCGGACAGGCACAGGAATATGAGACACCCACATATCCTCTTTATTCATACTGTAAGTCACCCATAAATCACCATCGGGAGGAGTCCCGTTACCTTCCTGAATACCCCGTACATACTGAGGCCCGAATGATTTATAATTACCTCCGTAACGCATCGGTGTAATCTCGCCGTGCACCAGATTCAAGGTCGTATATTCCAGCCCGTCCTTACTGAGCGAGATAGCCAGCGGCCAACGGAACTCGGAAGGATTATACACCGTGGCGTATGTACCGTCACTCAAACGCTGCCCCCAAATCTTCGCATTACTGTTAACAAAGCCTTTCGCACGTTCCACCGGTTGCGCCCACGTATTTCCACCATCCTCGCTGATGGAAGTCAGGGCATGTTTCCACAAGCTTACCAAACGACCGTCGGGCAAAGTATAGTCACAATACGCTTTGTATTCTTTGTGTAAAGGAATCAACGGGTCATTACGATCAGCTTCCTCCACCCACTGCATACGGTAACGAGGATTGTCCAAAATCTCCTGACAGGCTTTTACAAATTCCTTGTCTTTGCTGCGTTTAAAATAAGGATAGGATGTATTCTTTTCATTAAACGCATGGTTATAGTAAATGAAATAAATGGGACCGAACGAACCGTCTTTCTTAATCTCACGAACCACACGGCCTATTCCGTTCCCGTCATTCGGGTCATCTTTCTTGTCCAGAGCTACGCCATAGTTTCCCATAGCTATCAATCTGCCGCTTTTTGATACATAGAAGCCTACACGCTGATGCATGATGGCATCCAGATCTTTCGCCTTGTCTGTGCGTCCGGGCTTGGTATAGCCATCGGGAACCCGGTAGATAGGGAAAAGAGTCACCGGATTTGTCCAGTGGTATCCATCTTTTGAAGTCATCAGGAAAGTCTGTGAGGGAGGAATATGCTCGTCTGATGGATCGGAAAGATAATGCATATAGAATTGTCCGTTCCAATAAGCCAACATGGACTGATGATTGTATGTCCATCCATTGCCGTTATCGGGTGCAGGATGTTCCCGGTTGGCGCGCATCACCTGAATATTGTGTACCCCTACCACGGGTGACAATTGCCCGTCATGACAGGTAGGGTTAGACAGCTCCGTGCCTGTATAGTGTACTCTATCTTGAGCCGACACCGAAAGTGCCAGCGAACAGGCTGCTGCAAAGGTAAAAAGTTGTTTCAGTTCCATTTATTTACTCCTATGTTGTTTTTCCATTTATTAAAATGAGGTTTCTCTTCAGCTTGATTGGCCTGCAAACAAGCAAAGCTCTACAAAATTACGAATTTCTTCGTTTCCCGATAAAAGCTCCGGGCTTTAAAAAAAGACGAAAGCACAAAGCAAATGTACTCTATAAAATAATGCTATTTATAAAAAACGTCTTTTTGTTAAGGAATTTGCATAAAAGAAGCTTTTTTACTATCTTAGCAGCATGAAGTTAACAGTTTGATAACTTTTCTACGAGAAATATGTTATTTATAGTATTCACTTTTTTAACAACCGTTTGCTTATGAAACAAAAGAATAAGATGTTATCCACCCATGGCATTAAAACACTATTCGAAACCCGATTAACCCAACTCACTTCATTGGCTTCAGAAAGCCAGGATGAAACAGCTTTCAAAAACAAGCTGAACGATTATCTATTATCTGGTCCTATTTACAATCCTGCTGCCGCAAGGCAAATTAAAAGACTGATAGATAACGATGGAAAAACCATTTACGAAGCCTCTACAGAACAGGAGATTAAAATAGAAACCATCTCACTGCTTTGGAAGTTTTTAACGAATAGTATCATCAATGAAGAGATTTCCGTTGATTTATGGATTGACCTGTATCACCAGTTCGACCGGCTTTATCACGAAGAAGAGGAGCTACCTGATGAAAAACAAGTGCAACAGTGGATGAAACGCTGGCCCAGCGGACTGAATGAGGATGTCCGGGCTATCCGCCGACAAAACAAAGAGCGTATTATCTCCCTTCTTATCCAGAAAATAGAAAACAGACACGCGCCCTCCAGCCGCTATCTTTTTCCCGAAGGAAGCACGGAAGAGGACAAACGCCAGCTGGTCTGCCAATGGTGGAACGAAGCCCGTTTTCATCTGGCAATGGCCATAAAAAGCCCTACCGAACTGAACCGAATGCTAGGCAACTCCCTATCCGAAGAGACCTTGCAGCTTTATCACAAAGCACGCAAGAAAGGAATGCCTGTCTTTATCACCCCTTACTATCTGTCTTTGTTGAATCCTACGGGGAAAGGATATGATGATACAGCCATACGAAGCTATATTCTGTACTCTCCCCAACTGGTGGAAACATACGGTAACATCCACGCATGGGAAAAAGAAGATGCTGTGGAGGACGGAAAGCCTAACGCTGCAGGATGGCTGCTGCCGGACGGACACAACATTCACCGCCGTTATCCCGATGTGGCCATTCTTATCCCCGACTCGATGGGACGTGCATGCGGCGGCCTGTGTGCATCCTGCCAGCGCATGTACGACTTCCAAAGTGAACGTCTGAACTTCAACTTCGAGGAATTGAAGCCGAAAGAGAGCTGGGACAAGAGGTTGAGAAAACTGATGGAATATTTCGAGAACGACACTCAGCTCAGGGATATCCTGATTACGGGAGGCGATGCATTGATGAGCCAGAACAAGACCTTGCGCAATATACTGGAAGCCGTCTACAAAATGGCTGTCCGCAAACGGAATGCAAACCTGCACCGTGCGGAAGGAGAAAAATATGCCGAGCTCCAGCGTGTACGCTTGGGAAGTCGGCTCCCTGTGTATCTGCCCATGCGAATCAATGACGAGCTATTGGATATCTTACGCGAGTTCAAAGAAAAGGCATCTGCCGTAGGAGTCAGCCAATTTCTGATTCAAACGCATTTCCAGACTCCACTGGAAGTAACACCCGAAGCGCGTGAAGCTATCCGCAAGATACTGGCAGCCGGGTGGACTATCACCAACCAGCTAGTATATAATGTGGCGGCTTCCCGTCGCGGACATACCGCCAAGCTGCGCAAAGTATTGAACGGATTGGGTGTATTGTGTTACTACACTTTCTCGGTAAAAGGTTTTGAAGAGAACTATGCGGTATTCACACCGAACAGCCGTTCCTTACAGGAGAAAGAAGAGGAAAAAAGATGGGGAAAACTTTCCGCAGAGCAAGAAAAGGAGTTTTTGAACCTGTTGAGAAACAGTAAAGACCGTGCGGCAGCCGTACAGCGTTTCTGCACCTTCCATCAGATTCCTTTCGTAGCAACAGACCGCAGCGTACTGAACCTGCCGGGTATAGGCAAGAGCATGACTTTCGTAACTATCGGTATGACAAAAGAGGGAAAACGGATACTGGAATTTGACCATGACCCAACCCGCCAGCATAGTCCGATTATTCATCAGATGGAAAAAATATACATCAAGGAAAACAAGTCTATCTGGCAATATATGCTGCAATTGCAGGAAATGGGCGAGAAGAAAGAAGAATATGCCAGTCTGTGGAAATATATGGAAGGAGAAACAGAACACCGCTTCCCCTTATATAATTATCCCGATCCGGGATTCCGGATTACAGAAAAGTATAGTCACTTGTCAGTAGTTGGTAATAAATCAATCTGTTAATTTGTCAATGTGACAATGTGCTAATGTGCCATGCGGAACAAAGCGTACCCCATTGACATATTAGCACATTGACAAATCAGCAGATTATTCAATTCGTAATCTTGATCCCCACAAAATACGTTCTAGGCTGTGTAGGCCCATAGAAATAACCCGAGTCACGATAACCACCTTTGTCCAAATCCTTTTGGAAAGCATTAAAAATATTCTGTACTCCACCGTTTAACTGCAATTTGATATGGTCATTCAATACAAACGTATAATTCAGTTTCACATTCAAATCAAAGAAATCAGGAGTATGCACCATTTCATCTTTAGCGATATATTGTCCTATATATTCCTCGGGCAACTCTGTCGGTGCGAAATGCGGCACATGCATCCGGCCTGTGTACACACCGGACAAGGAGCAGTCGAAATTCTTGAACGGAGCAGATGTCAATGTGAAATAACCGTAATAGTCAGGAGTACGGGGCATCCGCTTCACCGGCGCTACCTCAGGATTCTCACTCCATGCCTCCAGCTCAGTATATTCGCTGCGCTGCACCGTGAAGCCCACCTGTAAAGCCGCATCACGTCCATGTGCAATCTTTCCGTCCAGATTCACGCCATACACACGTGCCCCGTTACCGTTACGACGCTCCTTCACCTTGTTACCATTCTGGTCATGGCCCATATCCTCCAGTACAAACACGTCATCCAATCCGGTATAGAATCCTTCCAATAACAAATTGGTCTGGAAATGACCGATATTCGCCGTCCAGTCAATGGAGCCGCTGATGCTGTTAGAATGCTCAGGCTTCAGCCCTTCCGCCAACTTGATAAGCACGCCCTCACCTCCTACTGCGGTAACATGCAAATCCTCATCGTATGCCTGCGGCGCACGGAAACCGGTAGACCAGGTAATACGTGCCTGCAGTTTGTCACTGGGCTTGTAGAGCAGGTTCAGACGGGGGCTGAAGATGGGATTGTCAATCAGGTTATGGTCATCCAGACGGAACCCGGCCAGGAATACAAACTGATTCATTTTCCATTCGTTCTGCACAAAAGCGCTGGCAATACGCACATCCTGTTTCATATCACGGTGATAACCGGTCATAACATCGTGCAGGGAGTTGTTCTGATACTCCAACCCGGCGGTAAAAGTAGCAGGAGAGAATAAAACTTTCTCAAAATTACCCACATACATGCCACCTGCCACCCAAGTCAGGTCTTTCGTCTTTCCGTATGCATTCGCATCCTGTTGCGCACCATAATAACTGTTACGGTCGGTATGCTGGATGGAAGAATAGAAAGAAAGCTTATGCTTGTATTCTTTCCAAAACAAATCATAACTTAATCCGCCACTATTGATAACGTGCTTGGTCTGTTCGGTGATATCCGTTTCGTGCGGCTGCAAATCAAATTTATTCCCTCCGCGACGGAACTCATTCGTGGTATGATATTCCAGACTGATACGGCTGAACTGCGTAGGACGGTAATAGGTACGCAGCCCGAACGTATTCATGTTCAGCTTTCCCAACTCCGAGAAACCGTCCCCGTCCGCATCATACGGATTACGGTTCCGATAAGACTGATACAAAGCGATGCCATATGTATTGTCTTTTGACACCAAAGAGGCGTTGGCTCCCATATACTGTTCCCACACCTTGCCGTTCATATTGGACATTGTTGAAGAAACCTGAAATGAATTGTTGATGGGGTCTTTCGTGATGATATTGATGGTTCCGCCCACTGCATTAGCACCAAACAAGGCCGACCCTCCTCCGCGGACAACCTCTACACGCTCTATCATATTCACCGGAATCTGCTCCAAGCCATACACACCGGACAGAGCACTGACTACCGGACGACTATTGATAAGAATCTGAGAATAAGGTCCTTCCAGCCCATTGATACGCACTTGAGGGAAGCCGCAGTTCTGGCAGTTGTTCTCCACACGCAACCCCGACTGGTAATTCAAGGATTTAGCCAAATCGGTAGAGTTCACCGATTCGAACAGCTTGGCATTCATCACATTGACTACCACCGGAGCCACCTTGCGACTTGTCTCATTGCGATTGGCCGATACAACCACCTCGTCCGTCATAATACTTTCATCACTCATCAAAAAATGAACATCTACCGTGAAGTCGTTACTGACGGTCACTTTCTTTTCCTGTGTCTCATAGCCCAGTAGCTGAACCCTCAATGTGTACTTTCCTGCCGGAACCTTCTTGAAACGGAACTCCCCGTCCTCGTTACTCACCGTACCTTGCCCGGTTTCCACAATCAATATGGTAGCATACGGAAGGCTGTTCTCCGTGCCTTTTTCCACTACATGACCTGAAATCACATTGCCTTCCTTCACAGGATTTACATCTTCTGCATACGCATTGATACCCGCACCCATCACCATGAGCACGAGTAACAGAATATATTGTTTCATCTATTTTTTTTCTATTACTAAAATGTTTCGGTTTATTCAATTAAAGAATGTGTGCAGCTCTACGGCAAAAGCACATCCGCATCTGTTAAAGGGATTGCCCGAATGTATTCCATCAACAGATATACCTTTGTTTCAGCAATGAAAAGGAGGAGCGCGCAAATGGATACATTGCGCGCAAAGCGCTTTCGCGCGGAAAGTATTTATCTTATATTCCAAAACATACAACAAAGGACGGAATACAGTCATCTCGGCCTGAACCTCGGCCTCCAAAGTATGAATAGTGCTCAGATGAGCAATAGAAATAACCTGTCCTGTGGTATGCGTATGGTGTTTTTCGGACGAAGGATGAGAGTGCACAATCATCGGAGGTGTGTCGTAATGCACGATGCACCTCTTTTTTTGTTCATCACTATACAAATCTGTTCACTTTCTTTAAGCTGCGATCTTTTGAAGATTTCTTTGATTTATGTGTTCCCAGCATCTAAAAACAGCAGTTGTAAGCTCATAAAACAGTCTAATCAGCCAGTTCATACCCTTTTTTGTCAGTTTTGCACACATCTTTTTTATATTGAAGGCAATGGCTAGGAAGGCAAAGTCCATGAAGACCTTGTCCTTTCCAAAATGTCGGAAACGTTTGTAGTTCATATTGTTTTTAATTTGTCCGAACACGGCTTCCGGTTCTATGCATCTCTGCCCTCTGTGTTTCAGTCCTTTCTCAGAGCAGAGCAGTTCTTTGGCTCTCCGCTTGTATTGTCTAAGCCTATGATTCAGTTCTATCGTCCTGTTTCCTTTTGCTTTAAAACAGCGGCATCGCAGGGGACAGCCTTCACACCTGACAGCTCTGTACCGTGCATTTTCGTTGACATATCCGGATGCGGTTTTCACATTCCTGGTGCCTATCCTCCGCATCCTTTGCCCCATAGGGCAGATGCAGAAGTCATGTTCTTCATTGTAGTAGAAGTTTTCGGCCTTGAACGGGTCCGGTTTGAATCTCGGCCGCTGCTCCATGTGGAAGTAGTTGTACTTTACGTAGGCTTCCATGCCGTTTTCGGACATGAAGCGGTAATTCTCTTCGGAGCCATAGCCGGAATCAGCAACCACCGTATGGGCCATCCGGTCATACCTGTTTGAAAAAGATTGCAGGAAAGGAATCAGGGTCAGTGTATCCGTAGGGTTCGGGAAGAGTGCAAAATCGGTGATGAACTGATTTTCGGTGCCGATTTGAAGGTTGTAACCGGGCTTCGTCTGTCCGTTGCGCATGGCATCCTCCTTCATTCTCATGAAAGTAGCGTCCTTGTCCGTTTTGGAATAGGAGTTCCTGTCCTGTAGCGTGTTCAGACGGTTGTCGTATTCCTGCAGCTTGTCCCTGTGTTCTTCCAGTTCCTTCAGCTGTTTGCGTTTCTTTTTCAACGCAGTCTTTTCCTCTTTCGTGGAGGGCTCAGGAACCTGTTCAAGTGCTTTCCGCAATTCTCCAGCCATTTCAGTCAGCATGGCCGGAGTGAACTCAATCTCCTCATTGCTTTCCGATGAGTTCTCCTGGGCGATGACATCGTCTATCTGCCCTAGCAGGACATGTATCTTCTTCATCAGGCGCTCTCGGTTCCGCTCAACCGTTTTTCGCCAAACGAAAGTATACTTGTTGGCTTTGGATTCAATCTTTGTCCCGTCAATGTATTCCACGTTCAGGCTGATGAAGCCTTTGGAAGAGAGAAGGAGTACGGTTTGGGTAAACACCTCGTTGATTTCCTTCTTCACCCGATTGCGGAAACGGTTGATGGTAATGAAATCCGGTTTCTCATATCCGGCAAGCCAGATATAATGGATGTCACGATGAAGGAGCTTTTCAATTTTCCGGCAGGAGTAGATGTTGTTCATATAGGCATACAGAATGACCTTGAGCATCATCCTGGGGTGGTAAGGGCTACGCCCGCATTCCTTATACAGCTTTCTGAAACTTTCAAGATTCAAGCCCTCAACCAGGGCGTCAACCATGCGCACCGGATCGTTTTCTGCAATATCCTCATCAATTCTTTGAGGAAAAAGAACGGTTTGGTTGGGATTGTAAGAACGAAAATGTATCTTTGTCATAGTGAAATTCTTATTACCTAAAGATACAAAATCTTTAGGTAATAACAAAGCCCCAGCTTGTGAAAGTCGGGGCTTTGTGCGTAAAAAACAGAAGGTGTGCATTTTGACACACCTTCAAACAAAGTGATACTTACCTGATACGTTAAAAACAGCGCCAGCAGTAATAACGGGGCTACTATGTACCTTCTCTTGCTCAACTATTTATTTCTTTTCCTCGCCAAACAACAATTGATAGTCTTTTTTCGCGGCAGGCACAGTCCATTCCTCCGGAATAAACTTCCACTGGTGCATAGCATGAGGATGCAGCACTTTTTCCTGCTCAATATATTGCATCAGATAATAACGCAAATCCTTATCGGTTGCAAAAATAATACGTTTTGCCAAATCTTCCTTGGAAATTCCTGCTCCAAGGGTCAATAAATCTCCGCCACCGTTCCCACGGTAAGAATTCAAAGCCACTTTATAAACCTTATCCATACTGAAAGGAGTCCCGTCCGACATGCTCTGAATCGTGATTTTCTCTCCTGCCGGCTTGGTCACGTCCACCGTATAATTAATGCCTGCGGCAGAGTCAAAGTTAAAGCTGAAATTCTTGAAATTAGCACGCTTCCCCTTCTCCACCGGCTCCTTGAAAAGCATCAGGTGGTCCTCGGAACTCTTCATCTGATTAGTCCAGATGGCGTATGCCATTTCCAGGAAACCTTTAATTTCCTTGCCCGAAAGTTCCATCACATACAGCATGTTCTCGTACTTGTACAAATTGAACATATCACTCACATAGATGTCTCCTTCTTTAATCTCTGCCCGGAAGGACAACGGAGCACAGAAGGACACTTCAGCACCCGAAATTTCCAATTGCAACTGATGAATCAGGTCTATGAAAGGAGAAGAACCGAAATAAGCATCCTTCGCTGTGATGGTACGTGAAATAGTACCGATTTTACGGGATACGAAGTCATTTACAGCCTTATATTGAGGAGCGAATTTATCCATAAACTCCTGGCTGACAGGATACTTGTTCATATCCGCCAATCTGCCCTCCACCGACTTCGCCACCACTTTCCCGTCTTTCTTTGTTACGGTCAGGGTCACATCCGAAACCACATTGGCATTGTTTGCCGGATCAATGACCAACACACTGTCTCCTGCCACATTCTGCACCTTTACACATTCCCTTGTATGGTCGTGCCCCATCAGCACCACATCAAAGCCCGGAACCCGTTTGGCTACATCCATAGAGGCATCTTCCACCACCTGTCCCAACACGTTGCCCGACTTTCCGGCATGAAACAATCCCACAATGACATCAGGATTCTCTTTTTCCTTTATAATCTTCACCCACTTACGTGCGCAGGGCTCCATTTCCTCAAAATGCAGGCCACTCCATAACTTCTCCGGCAACCATGAAGGAATGGCCGGAGTAATCATACCCAGAACCGCTATCCTCACTCCGTCGCGCTCCAACACCTCGTAGGGTTTCAGATAAGGTTTTCCAGTGGCATTGTCTATTATATTAGCCCCCAGTACCGGAAAATCGCACTGTTTTATCCAACGGTCGTACACCGCATGCCCAGTCTCTACATCATGGTTACCCATATTACCTACCACATATCCCATATAATTCATCATATCCGCCGCAACATGAGTAGACACGGTATCCATGAAATTATAATAGTAAGCTGTAGGCTGACCTTGCAGGATATCCCCATTATCCATCAACAGGCAATTATCCCCATATTTCTCACGCTGTTCTTTCACAAAGGAATGAACACGGGCAAGACTTCCACTCCATTCTTTCCGTTCGATAAAGTTATACGGAAAGAAATTCCCGTGCACATCACTGGTTTCTATAATCTTGATAACCACTTCTTCCTGATTATTGGATGCAGACAACTGCATACCTGCCCACAACAGCAGGGCACTGATACATATTCTATATTTCATTTCTCTATTCTTTATTCTTTTTTAGTCAAAGGATGCGTGAATACAAATCGGGCGCCTTCGGTATAATCCTTGTCCACCCATATCTTACCTCCCAGATTCTCGATTATCAGCCTGCTAATGGCCAATCCCAGCCCCGTACCTTGGGAATATTCATTCAATTTCTCGAAACGTTCAAATACCTTTTCACTCTTATCGGGCGGAATACCGCAACCGGTATCCGACACAGAGAATTCCAACTGTTGATGCTGTTTGTCTATGGCAATCGCCAATTTAATAGAACCGGACGGGGTAAATT
>OLZZ01001073.1_pt1 | contig 10648 bp, 14 predicted proteins | sample 1673571 | NCBI WGS metagenome assembly OLZZ01 (sample SAMEA103958115, study PRJEB25191) | human gut metagenome | biome: human-associated habitat [ENVO:00009003]; feature: intestine environment [ENVO:2100002]; material: feces | place: Germany | collected 2013/2015 | reverse complement strand
TTTTTATGGCGGGGCAGTATGCCATGAATTTTTTACCTGGTTTTTTCGACCGAATCAATCTCGCTCCCCTGACTTTTCCGAACCTGTACAGTTTCGACCCATTCGCCCCTACCGCTTTTCGCCACGGGAGCATCAACGCATTAAGCGCTTCGCCCATATCGCTTTTCGCCACGGTAGCAGATTCGATTTGAACACTCGCCACTCACACATCAACGGACGAATCGCTTTGTCCTAAACAAAAGCATTGTTCGGTTTAAACCATCTCACTTTTCGTATTCAACAGTAGTGTATTCGATTTCAACTCATATATTAGTTGATTTAAAATAATGTGTTTCCGCTGAGTGGTGGGGGTTGTTTTTAAAAAGGTGCGTGTTGAAAAAATTTTTCCATGAAATTTTTGCTATTGTTTAAAAACGGACTATTGTTAGAATTTGGTTGTTTCGGATATTGTTTGTACCTTTGCACTGTTGTTATTTAATTATTATTATTTCATTCAATTCTTGAGTTATGTTAAATCTTTACGGTATTCCAGATGTTAAACGGTACGACATTATTGGCGATGAGTGCTACGGTTATCGTCTTGTTCGTTCTGTTGACGGGATGTACAATTTCATTGGTGTTGACGGTGTATTGTTGAGTCCTGTATGGTTTGACGAGGCGTGTGACTTTGTTGACTACAGCAAGGCCAAGGACTGTCCTTGGTCGCGTGTGTGGATTGGTGATGGGTGGTACAACCTGTTCACTGACGGTGTGCTTGTAAGTATTGAGTGAATTGTTATTGATGAATTTTATTATTTAATTAAATTTTTATTTTATGACCAAGAAAGAATTTAAAGAAAAATTTGGCAGTGAGGATATGAAGGTGACGAGTAATTACGCCACCAAGTCTTTAAGTCGCAATTACAACATCGCTGATGCTGTTGTTGAGTTTTGCGACAATGCGTATGATGCCCGTGTAGACGGAAAGAGTATTGATGTACAAATAAATATTGATGTGGTGAACAACACGCTGTCTATCATTGATAACGGTTGCGGTATCAATGATGATAGTAATCTCATCACTTTAGGTGGAACTGACAAGGAGCATTGCAATAACAAGATTGGGAAATATGGGGTTGGTGTCTCTGGTGCCTCATCGTATATTGCGATGGAGTGTTTCCATGATGCTAACGAACTGGTTGATGTGAAATTTGTTTCACGTCATAATGGTCGTGGTTTTGAAAAGCATATTGGTTTTGAGCGTAACGGTAGGCAGGTGAACGGTAAGACGTCTTATTTTGATGTTGACGACGTGTCTAACAGCGGTACTGATGTTGTATTCAGCAATGTAGCGCTCAGTCCTTCTGACAGTATAGATATTCAAAAGCGTCTTGAGAAGGTTTTTGAGGAGACAATGAAGAAAGGTCTCAATATCACAATGTGTGTAAACGGTAATTCCCGTGTTCTTGGGCAGAGTATAAAACCTACATTCGTTGGTGATGAGGTTATTAAACATGTCAATGTAGGTTCATTTGATATTTGGTTGAAGTATCGAATCATTGGCGGCGAGGGTAAGGATGCACGTTGTTTTGAGGATTCTGGTATACGCTTTTATGACAAGACCAGTGGACGACTGCTTGCCCAGGACAACAAATACTGGTCGTGGTTTGCTGGACGTGAGGCGCAACAGACAATTTGTGGTCTTCGTATCGCTGTTTATATAGACAGTTCTCTTGAATGCTATAACACCTTCGGAATTGTGTCGGCGAAGAATGGTATTGCCTATAAGCAGTATTATAAACAGGCAATTTTCAAAGACCTCGCTAACGAGTTAGGTATGATTTACCGTCAGGCGTGCAATAGTTGTAAAAAAATCAATGATAAGGAGATTGTTCTTAGCGGTAATAAGTATTTGTATTCTAATGGTAAAATGGATTCCGTATACAAGGAGGTTTCCGATATGCGTGTTGTTTTCTTGAAACCGAAATCTAAACTGTCAATGAGTGAGTACGCTTCGCTTGTCGCGGAGAACATCAAGTTAAAGAAATGTTTATCTAAAAAGAGTGCCAAGAAGGCGGATAAACCTGAAGAGTTATGTGCGTAAGTCCTAATATTACGTCATCATTGAATGATGACAAATTGTTAACGAGCGCTACAGAGCGTGCTTATGAAAATATTACATATGACTGGTTGTTCAAATTACCGAGCAATTGGAATATAATTTGTTGTGGGAAGAAACTGATGTATAGTGACATCAGGAAACGAATGCTTGAGCGTGGTTATTCAAAATCAAGTGTATTTAAATATTATAACGGTGATGGTGGTGTTGAGTGTGACTCTCCTATTATTTACTTGACGGTCAAGGACAGTTCTTATGGTAATGTATCAAGTTATCCGTTGTTTATTGGCGAAATTAAGAAGCAGGGTACAAATGACAGGCGTGTATCGGAGGGGAAGAAGAAACAGGCGATAGGAAATGCCGCTCCAGACCGTGTAGCGAAGAATTATGAGATATTCGCGGATTTTTGTTATAACTGTGACTGTAATTTCTTCCCTTACAATGTATTTTTACATGGATGTGATTTCTCTGACGACGAGATGACTGGCACTATGCGTGGTAAACTGTCTCCGTTTTTCGGTGATTTGAATGTATTCAATCCATATTTTGACAAGGATGTCCGTATGTCATTGAAGGGTGGTTGCTGTTATTATCAGGAAGAAGATTTCACTGTCGAGCAACTATATGATTACGTGTATAAATGTTGTGAGGAGGGTATTAAATATTTTCTTTGTAAATTTGGAGAAGAAGAATAATATGATAGAAACATTTAATATTAATGTCAAATGACTCTTTTTTGAGTGAGCAGGTGATAACCTATTTAGGGAACAAGCGAAAGTTACTTGGTGAGATATCCAGTGAGGTGGAGTCTTGTCTTGCTGAACTTGGCGTTGAGCGTGCAAGGTGTTGTGACCTGTTTTCTGGCAGTGGTGTCGTGGCACGTATGTTAAAGCGTTATTCAACGCGTCTGTATGTGAATGACCTTGAGGAGTACTCTTATGTCATCAACGACTGTTATCTGACTAACCGTAGAGATTTTAACGAGGAGTTCTATGACGGTCTGTACCGTGATATTATGTCGAGGGATTTGATTGAGGGTGTCATTACGAGGAACTACGCCCCGATTGACGACGATGCCATTATGGAGGGTGAGCGTGTATTCTACACTCACAGGAACGCTATGATTATTGATACGATACGTACTGCTGTGGACGATGTTCCGTTATCATACAGGAAATACTTCATTGCTCCGTTGTTGTACGAGGCGTCTGTTCATACAAACACAAGCGGTGTGTTCAAAGGGTTCTACAAGTCAAAGAGCGAGAATGTTGGAAAGTTCGGTGGTGACGGGGCGAATGCCCTTGAGCGTATCAAGGGTGAGATAGTGCTGCGTAAACCAGTGTTTTCTATGTATGACAGTGACGTTATTTTGTTTAAGGAGGACGCGAATGTCCTTGTAAAGCATCTTCGTGGTATTGATATAACATATATTGACCCTCCATACAATCAGCATCCATATGGTTCAAACTATTTTATGCTGAACACCATTATAGATAACAAGGTTGGTGAAAATATCAGCAAGGTCGCTGGCATTCCAGAGGGATGGAACAAGTCACGGTACAACAGGAAGAGGGATGCGTTGTCCGCTTTTGAGGAACTGGTAAATGACATAGACTCCAAGTATCTGATAATATCGTACAACAACGAGGGATTTATATCGTTTGAAGAGATGAGTGGTATGTTATCAAGGTATGGCGAGTTGAAGGTGAATAATATTGACTATGTCGCGTTCAGAGGTAGCAGGAATCTGAAGAACAGGAATGTTCGCACTACAGAATATCTGTTTGTCTTGAGGAAGAGTTGATATATGTATTATTTGACTACTGTTTTCGTCAGCGTTTGAACAACGAGGATGTTGAGGTAAATGAGACCTGCTGTGCGTTTTTTGAGGATAATGATGTCATCAATATCAATGACGCAATAGTGGAATACATCAATTCTATATATTGGTGGTGTTATATTGATGATTTTAGGTTTAATGTCATCAAGGTTTTGGAAGATTAACTTTATTTGTAATTAACTTATAATATGGAGAGTGAGAAGTTAAATATGACTGCTGTGTACCATTATTGGTATAAGGTATGTATGGAGGACAGCGAGTCCTGGGTTTATCGTGATGATACTGGTGAACTGGATGTTTTCTGTGGCGAGAACGAGGTTTACGACAAGGTATATGAGCATTTACGCACTGGTGCTTTTGCGTATCCTGCCATAGGTCTTGGTTTCAAGATTTATGATGTGAGGAAAAGCGAGGATAATGGAATGTCGTATTCCGTCAATATCATACTCATATGCGAAAGGGGCGGTCACGTTGAGGAATGGGAAGAGGAGGTAAAAGTCGTTGCGAACACTCCTTATAAGGTAGAGAGCGCTGTAGAGAAATATGTTAATGACCATATCAAGACCGCTGATATGCAAAATTTCGAGTGGATAATTGAGAAAGTTGAAAATTTGAAATAAATATGAGATTAGATTTTTACCAAGAACAAAGCGGGATGCCATATAGTGAGCGTCTTGACAACTTGAACAGTTATTCGTTATATTCAATAACAATTGATAATAAACGAGATTGTGACAAATTATTATTTGAGTCGTGCTCATATTTGGATGAATATAAGGATAAGGACATTGCGTTTAACTGTAATAAAATAGACTGGAACGGTATGAAGATGTCTGATTTACATATTCATAATATAAAACTCTTTGATGTCAAAGGTTTTAAAGGTCCTACTTATGCCTTGACTGACGATATGCCTATATATGTAATGGAATATTGCAACGGTTTCATTCGTGTCCGTTTCTATGACCCGAATTGTTTCTACAATACAACAAATCCCTATACAGAAATGTTCTGTAAGAAAGTCCTATTTATCGGTTAAGTTATATGGATATTATTGTTGAGTCCGTTATGGATGACGACTCTGTCGTTTGTGAATGCGACGCATGTGTTGTTGAGACGGTGGAATGTGAAATTACTGTTGTTGAAACATAGAGTTAATTATGATAAAGGAGACTGAGAATAAAGATAAAAATGATGAGGTTTCTGGATACGCAATTTATTCAAATATCCAAAAACAAAGGATAGTGGTGAATAATTTACCAGAGTTTTATCCTGAATTACCAGACGGAAAATTTGACATTATATATTGTGACCCGCCTTGGGATTATGGTGGAAAGATGCAGTTTGACAAATCATCCATAAAGTCTGAAAACAAAGATTGGAAAAGAGATATTTTCATTAGTGCTGCCAATTTCAAATATCCTACAGTTAAAACGAAGGAATTGAAGAAAATACCTATACAGGATATTTGTGCAGATGATTGTTTGTTGTTTATGTGGGTGACTAATCCGCATCTTGCTCAAGGAATTGAATTGGGTCAATCCTGGGGATTTGAATATAAGACAGTAGGTTTTGTATGGGATAAATGCAATCATAACCCAGGTCAATATACCCTTTCCAATTGTGAGTTGTGCCTTATTTTCAAGAGAGGTCGCATACCAAAACCACGAGGTGCAAGAAACATACAACAATTGGTTAGAGTGCCAAGAACAAAACATAGTGCTAAACCAATTGAGGTTTTACAGAATATTGAGAAAATGTTTCCTACTCAAAAAAAAATTGAATTGTTTGCGAGAGAGAAGCACGACGGATGGACGGTTTGGGGACTTGATGTTTTATCACTGAGTGATTAAGAAAATAATCCCGTAGGTTAATGGTTGCCTACGGGATTTGTTATGCATATGTTGTTTCCTTTCCTTATCGTTGTGCGACTCTTAGGTTGTCGATACGGATGTAGTGTGGTTCTTTCGCCCCGTCAGGTGTAGCGTCGATATAGGCAACGCTATCGTCTCCGTTGAGTTCATTGTCTATTTCCTCTTCGCTCCATCCCTCCTGCTCCATATTGGTTCGTGCGCTTTCGATGACGTCGTCCATGAAATACTCGTAGTTCTCGTCCTGGTCTAATTGTGCCACGGCCTGGTAGATAGCGTCATCCTCGTCATCCGCGCACACTACGATTGGGTCCAGTGTCCTTGTGCTGAGATTCCACATGCTCACCTCGAACTCGTCCTCTGCTCCAGGGCATCTTCCTCCGTTCTCTACGGTTTCCCTTAACACTTGCTTGATTGTTCTCTTGATGAGCGCGTTCATATTTGATTCGCTGAGGCAACCTCCTATCTTTGTGAGGTTTTTCCTCAACTTGGTCTCGTTGTCCTTCTTGCGTTGTGCGTTCTTCGCCTGTCTGTTTGCCTTCCTTGTTGCCTTGTTCTTCTCAAATCGTTTCTGGTCCTTTTCAGTGCCGTTCATAGGAGCGTCGTCAGCATCGGAGAGGAAATCGCTCATCGCGTCCTTGCCTTTTTGGAAATACCTCTTGATTTCCCTTCCAGCGTGGTTTGCGAGTTCTTTTGCCGCGTCAGTGGCGATACCCTCGTTGAGGGAGCGTTTTGCCATTTGTGACGCTATCTCGCGTATTTGTCTATTTGTCAGTTTTCTTTTCATCTGTGTTGAGATTTTGTTAAACAGTGAATAACCTGCTTGTCATTTATTCTTTATATGATAAATAGTTGTTAACTCGTGAAAGAAACATTGGATATGTGTGATACCGATTGGAGACAAGAAAAGCGTACCGTTTGGAACGCTTTTGTAATATATTCGGAATAGTCTGAAATTAGAGTTTGACTAATGACTGCTTAGTTGACTAATCACATAATCCCTATCTTCTCCTTGATAGAACTGTTTTATAATTGCTATCGCTTCTCTCTTACTTGAACAATATTTTACACCGTCATTTGGGGTACAGACAAAATAACCAGTGAATCCATTAACCCAACCGTCATTTTTGGTGACCTTTCCAGAATATGCAAGGCGATATCCATTACTGGTTTTTTTAGGAAGTTCCTCTGCAAGTATATTATTGACTGACTCCATAACAATTCTATGTAAATCACCTTCAGTTAATCTTATAATTTTTTTATTCATATTTAATTTGAAATTTCTTTACTGATAAATATCGTGTATCAAGAAAAAAAACGGTCAAGAGTAATTGTCTCTCAACCGTTTTGCCGTTTTATATTTTAACAAATTTACCGTCTATATTGTTGTATCCTTTGCATATGAGGTTATATTCGTGCATTATCTCGTAGTCTTTTGGTCTTATCTGTATAGATAGTCCGTTCCGTTTTACAAAGGCGTATGACAGCACTCTGTCGTCATCTATTATCTTCTGCATAATCTCCCTCTTGTCTGTCTGTATCTGTGGTCTTATGAGCCTGTAAGTGTTCATATTATACATAGAGTGCGAGTAGTTGTCTGGTGTATCTGTTGCTGTGTAGATATCTTTCAGCATCCTGTAGAATCCCTCGCTCGGTTCACTGAATCCATCCTTCACGCTTCCGTATGCCCGTGACATTGCGTTTTCCGTTCTGAACTTATGGTTCATCGCCTCCTCTTCCGTCCTGTGCTCGTGGATATAGGCGAAGAGTCTACCTAATATGGAGTTTTCGTCCATATCCATCATAATTCGTTTTTCCCATGTTGAGGTGTTGTTGAAATATGTAACGCAGTTGATGTAGATTCCGTCTCCCATTAACAGCAGGTCAAGTAATGTTATCCCGTCTGTTATCTCTCTGTCGAGGTCTATGTCTGGAGCGACCCCCTCCTGTTCCATTAACCACAGTATGTACATGAAAGTGGAGTACGGAAATTTTGAGGTATAGTTCTTCAATGTCTTCTTCATCTGCCTGTTAGGGTTGAATTTCAAGTCCTCGTAATTGACGTCTTCCACATCTATGATGTGCTGGTCTATGCAGCACACGTTCTGTCTCTTGGTGTAGAAGTCAAGGTATATCATCTTGTCTATTGTCGCGTCTTTTGTCAACCAGATGTTTGTCTTTGAGTCTGTCAACCCCTCTATCTTGAGGTGAGGGTACGCCTTTGTCAGAATCATTGCTGACAGCATACCGTCGATATCTATATTTGGAGCAATCTGTGTTCTTGTCTTTAACTCGTTAATAAAATCAGTCGATGAATTCATCCTCGGAAAATAAACTTAACTGTCTTGGGTTATGTTTTCGTAGCGCTTTAGGGACATAGTTTGTTATGACAATCTCTTGTCCTTCCCTGCATGAGTTCCCTCCTGTGTTTGTCATACTGTACACGAAGTCGAAATTGAATATGTAGTATTCATTGTACAGTTCCCTTATATACGGACTGTCGTCATAACTCATCATTATCAGGTTTTTTGACGAGTGTTTCTTCACCCACTTGTATAGCGACTCGTGGTCGAATTCCTTGTGCAGTTTACCGTCCTTGCCGTAAAGTCCTACATTTTTGTTCCCGTAATACGGCGGGTATATGAAGAATCCCCTGATTTCCTCGCTCACGTTTGCGTCAATGTCGTTGAAGTCAAGGTTAAGGAAATCCGTCTCCTTTATTACGGTTGATATGTCCTTAATCTTGTTGATGCTGTTTACCGTGAAGTTATGGTCATATGCCTGTTTAGAATAGTTGTTGTTCATTCCAGAGAATGATGTCTTGTTTGATATGAAGAAGTGCACAGGATTCGTTCTGTCGAGGTTGTAGAACTCGTTTCTGAATGTCTCTGACGTGAACCTGTCCTTGTAGTCAAGGCATTCACGTATTGTTTCCTCTGGATTGTTCTTCACTCTCTCATAGTACGCTATGAGTCCTTTCTCGATGTCGTTAGCGTATGATGTCACTGGTTCATACTTTTGAAGTACATGTAACAGTACACTTCCGCCTCCAGTAAACACCTCAAAATACCTGTTCACCTCGTCTGGCATATACTTGTCGAGAATGCGTGTCATTTTCGACTTTCCTCCTGGCCACCTAAGATTGCTTTTTACCACTTTCTTTTTACTTTTCATAAATTTTTTTTGTTAAAAGTCTGTGGTAAATGTACAGAAAAACATTGTCATTCATTGATAGTGTAAAACTACGGAGCAAGTATCACCATCCTTGCTCCGTTTTCATCAGTCCCGTAGCGAAATTCCTAAAGCAAACAACGACTAATGTGCTATCTTTATCTGTTCACTTATAAATATGATTTAAAACACAATAGTTGAATGGTTTGAATGGGATTTTTTTCATTTTTGAGACAACAACTATTTATCATAGACAATGTTTTTTAGAAAAAATATGAACTTCAACAGCAGTAAATACAATACAGAGGACAACGATGCGGACATGTTTTACGACCAGTTCATCAACGACCCGCAGACACGCGGATGGTTTGAGGCGATGATGTGTCCTGGATTGAACGATGAAACGCAAGAACAGGACCAAGTAACCGAGTCAGTTAGCGACAAGGACTTGAACACGCTCATCAGCAAGGCGAGGAAGGACGTAGACACCGACCCTACAGAAGGACAGAAGAGAGCGGGAAACTACAAAAAGGGTCATGTCACCATTCTCGGATACTCAATCACCATAGAGAACCCTAAAGGGAGTTTCAGGAAAGGTGTGGACGCAGACGGAAATGAGTGGAAGAGCAAGATGCACAACGACTACGGTTATTTCAACAGGACAGTAGGTTATGACGGTGACGCTATCGATGTGTTCATAGGGCCTAAACCATCCAGCGAAAAGATTTTCGTGGTTGACCAGAAAGGCAAGGACGGTTCATTCGACGAAAGCAAGGTTATGCTCGGTTTTTCCGACACAAAAAGTGCCAAGGACGCCTATATGAGCAATTACGAGAAGGGATGGACAGGTTTTATGGCGATTACGGACGCATCGCACGACGTGTTCAAGAAATGGTTGTATGACGGAAGGAAACAGCGTAAACCGTTCTCGAAATACGCATCCGTGAGCAAGGGTTCTATGAACGAGTCAAGACGGCGCAGGATTGTTATGAGCGAGAGTCAGTTCGAAGACTATTGTAGGCATCTGATGAAGAAAGAACAATTATAATATGTTAAAATATTAGTAATGAGAATAGACATAAACTACCTCTGTGAGGAGATAAACAAGGCGATTCGCAAGCACCAGATACTCACTGAAGGAAGACAGGCAAAAAAACCGTAACGCCGCAAAAAACTACATAATGCAGCAATTGGGGTACTCGGAATCTGACGCAATGAAATTTATAGGGCAACTGAAGGTGAAGATACCGAGTGTTCGACTGCAACAAGAAAAGTTCTTGCTTGGTGTAGCAAGACTGTTCATTGACGGAGACCTTAGCGTTGATGACTATTTCAAGTGCACGAACTTCAACCAGACACTTAAACTCATCGCATCTGACGCACACGTCAAGGAGTACGACAACAACCTCAACGGTATGTCCGCTGATGAGTTAATTAACAGGTTTGCAGATGTACGCGTTGGTGAACTGTCTAAACGCAAGGAGTTGATGGGTGGTAAACAGTACAACCGAAACAACAATTACACAATAGTGCCAATCAACAGTTACGAGGAGGCGACCAAATACGCGAAATATAATGAGTGGTGTGTGACATATAGCGAAGATATGTTTGACGACAAGACATGCAACGGTGCTGGTAGATTCTATTTCTGTCTGCGTAACGGGTTTG
>OLZZ01001072.1_pt1 | contig 10650 bp, 10 predicted proteins | sample 1673571 | NCBI WGS metagenome assembly OLZZ01 (sample SAMEA103958115, study PRJEB25191) | human gut metagenome | biome: human-associated habitat [ENVO:00009003]; feature: intestine environment [ENVO:2100002]; material: feces | place: Germany | collected 2013/2015 | reverse complement strand
GCCCAAAGAGGCCCCCGCCATGTCGCCCGCCGTGGACATCGACCTGGATCAAGGCATGGACAAGGTGCGCGAAATCCTCTCCAAATATCCGATCAAAACGCGCCTGAACCTGCGCGGCACGCTCATCGTGGCCCGCGACATCGCCCACGCCCGCATCAAACAGATGCTCGATGAGGGCAAGCCGATGCCCGAATATTTCAAGAAACACCCGATCTATTACGCCGGTCCGGCCAAGACGCCGAAAGGAATGCCTTCGGGCAGCTTCGGACCCACGACGGCAGGCCGTATGGATCCTTACGTGGATCTGTTCCAGGAGCACGGCGGCTCGCTGATCATGCTGGCCAAGGGCAACCGCTCGCAACAGGTGACGGACGCTTGCCGAAAACACGGCGGATTCTACCTCGGTTCGATCGGCGGTCCGGCGGCTGTGCTGGCCAAAGATTCGATCAAATCGGTCGAAGTGGTCGATTTCCCGGAACTGGGTATGGAAGCCGTCCGCAAGATCTACGTCGAAAACTTCCCGGCCTTCATCCTCGTGGACGACAAAGGCAACGATTTTTTCGCGCAGCTCAAACACTAAACGCTCCGCCCCGGCCGTTATAGGGGCAACCAAGGAAACAGACAGTCAATGAAAGGTTTTTTCTGTAAAATAACCCTCGCATTATGTTTCGTAATCTTCGTCGGCTCCGCAGCAAGAGCCGACGAGGTTACTTTCAGCGCCAACGCCCCGATGGTCGTCACGGCAGGCGAAAGTTTCCGGGTGGAGTTCTCGCTCAACGCCACGCCCGACGACGATTCGTTCGAAGCGCCGGATTTCGGGGCGTTCGACGTACTGGCCGGCCCGGCGATCTCCCAGGGACACTCGATCCAGATCATCAACGGCGCGATGACCAAAAACGTCAATTATACGATCACCTACGTATTGCTGGCCCAGGACGCGGGCAACATCACGATCGGTCCAGCCTCGATCAAGGTCGATAAAAAAAGATACAAGACCCAGCCTCTGCCGATCGAGATCTCCGACAAACCGTCGGCAGGCAGCGCCCGGGCTCCGCAGGGAAATTCAGACTCTTCGGATGAAAGTATCGAGGAGGAAGCCCAGGGACAGATTGCCAAAGACGATCTGTTGCTGCGCGTCCACATATCGAAACAGTCGGTCTTCAAAGGCGAACCCCTGCTGGCGACCTTCAAGCTCTACCGCCGGGTGGCGATCGTGGGCTACGAAGACATTAAATTCCCCTCCTTCAACGGCTTCTGGACGCAGGACATCGACGTTTCGAACGCCATGTGGCAGCGTGAAACCCTGAACGGCAAGGTCTATGAATCGACAGTCGTAAAAGAGTGTCTGCTCTACCCGCAGCAGGCGGGTACGCTCGTGATCGAACCCGCAACGATCACCGCCATTGCACAAGTTATCGTACAGAGCCGCCGCAATATCGATCCGTTCTTTGGCGGCGGGCACGAAGTCTATAATTTGCGGCGCAAGTTGCAGACGCCCCGCGTGAACATCACGGTCAAAGAGCTCCCTGCGGGCGCTCCGGCCAGCTTTACGGGCGCCGTCGGCAAATTCTCCATGGACGCGTCGCTCTCCGCAGACCAACTGGCGGCCAACTCGGCCGGGACCTTCACGGTGAAAATCACGGGACAGGGCAATCTGCCTTTCATCCAGGCTCCGAAACTGACGCTGCCCGCCTCGTTCGAGCAATACAACGTCAAAACCACCGAATCCATCCAAACGGCGACTGCGGGAACCTCCGGCTACCGGCAATTCGAATATCCGTTCATCGCGCGCGCCGAAGGGACGTACCGTATCGATTCGATCCTTTTCACCTACTTCAATCCCGACCGCCGGGAATATGTGACCCTCTCCTCGCAAAGCTTCCCGCTGCAAATCACACCGGATGCCAACGGCGGAGAGAGCTACATGGTCAAAGGACTCTCCAAGGAGGACGTTCAGATGCTGGGACAGGACATCCGTTTCATCCGCCTGGGCAAGGCACGCCTCCAGCCGATGCGCGAGCCATTCTTCCTGAGCGGACTCTATATCGGACTGCTGGCTGCGATTCTCGTCATTTTCGCCGGAACTTACATCGCGCTGCGCAAGCAGATCCGCGACAGCCAGAATGCGGCTCTGATCCGGGGCCGGCGAGCCAACAAAGTGGCCATTCAGCGTTTCAGGATAGCCAAGAACTATATGGAAGAGCACAACCAGCACGCCTTCTACGAAGAGATGCTGAAGGCTTTATGGGGGTATATGAGCGATAAATTCAATATCCCGGTAGCCAATCTCACCAAGGAAAATGTCCGCGAGGAGCTCCACAAGCGCGGGGCTGCGCCGGAAGACACCCAGCTCTTCTCGGAACTCATCACCCGCTGCGACGAAGCCCAATATTCGCCGGTGGCTTCGGCCCGTATGAGCGACGTATATCGGGACGGCCTCGAACTGATTTCCCGCATCGAATCGATCATCAAACGCTAAAAGCCATGAAACGATATATTCTCTTTCTCCTCGCCACGCTGTTGAGCGCGGCAGTTTCGGGGCAGACTGCCGCCCGAACCGATTCGCTGGCTCAACACCCGCAATCGGAGCAAACCGCCTCGGCAGCTTACGCATCCGATCCCGACAAGTTGTGGGATCAGGCCAACACGGCTTACATCAACAACGACTTTCCTACGGCAATTTCGCTTTACGAAACGATTCTGTCGAGCGGCAGGCAATCGGGCAAACTCTACTATAACCTGGCAAACGCCTATTTCAAGGAGCAGGAAATCGGTCGGGCGATCCTCAACTACAACCGGGCGCTGAGGCTCAATCCCGGGAACGAAGACATACGCTACAACCTGCAAGTCGCTGAGAAAATGACCAAAGACCACATCGACGCCGTCCCCGAATTTTTCGTCAAAACCTGGTTGTCGAATCTGCGCAACCTTTTGAGCAGCACGACATGGGCCGTCCTCTCGCTGGTCTTCCTGGCGGCAATGCTCGGCTCGGCGCTTTTCTACCTGCTCTCCCGTCGTCTGGTACGACGCAAGATAGGATTCTACGGCACCGCGACAGCCTTTCTGCTGCTGGTACTGACCCTCTGCTTCGCAGCCATCGACCGCCGGGAGGCGATCGACCGCACATCGGCCGTCGTACTGCGGGATGCCGTCGCCGTCAAAAGCTCTCCCGATCAGAACTCGACCGATCTCTTCATTCTGCACGAAGGCACCAAAGTAGAAATTTCGGACCGTCTGAACGGCTGGTGCGAAATCACCATCGCCGACGGCAAAAAGGGCTGGATGGAGTGCTCGACGTTCGAAACCATCTAAAACCGGATCCGCCCCTGCGAATCCAAAAATTTCCAAGAACGTGTCCAGACTGCTTCAAGACGTGACCGGAGAACTGTCGAAACTCCCAGGCATCGGACGCCGCACGGCGTTGCGCCTGGCGATCCACCTGCTGCGCATGGAACCCGATTCGGTAAGCGACATGACACGCAGCATCGACCGATTCCGCCGCGACATCAAATACTGCAAATTGTGCAACAACCTCTCGGATGAAGAAATCTGTCCGATCTGCGCCGACCGGGAGCGCGACCATACGACCGTCTGTGTCGTAGAACAGGTCGCCGACGTACTCTCGATCGAAAATACCCGCCAGTACCGTGGACTCTATCACGTATTGGGCGGTGTAATCTCTCCGATGCAGGGCATCGCCCCTTCGGACCTGAAGATCGACCTGCTGATCGAGCGGATCGCCCAGGGAACGATCCGGGAAGTGATCCTCGCCATCTCGACCTCGGTCGAAGGCGAAACAACCCTGTTCTATCTGCTCAACCGGCTGCGCCAGTACCCGCAGGTGAAAGTCACGTCGATCGCCCGGGGGATCGGCTTCGGCGACGAACTGGAATACGTAGATGAACTGACGATTACTCACGCACTGATGAACCGGCGGGAAATCGAATAGGAAACTCGCGCCCGGAAAATCCGAACCTCCGCCAAATACAAAGCAACCGCGAATATCCGAAACGAATATTCGCGGTTGTTTTTCCACCTGGCCGACATTTCACCGCTGATCGACGAAATGAAGCTTATCGGTATCGAATCCCTGTTTTTCGACCTGGTCCAGAATCCGGACCAGCACCTGCGTAGATAATCGAGGTCGGCGAGCGAGAATCCATAAATATTTGGCCGATCGGCCGCTTACGACGACCCACTGCCGCTCGGCAGCGGAATCGCATGCCGGCATCGTATAGTCGCTATAAAAAAACCAAAAAGACGAAACCCGCAGGCATTCGTAATCGGCAGACAACCGACCTTTTGCACTCGAAATCCGGTCCCGGCCCGTTCTGCCGTCCTTGCCCCGATAGACGATTCGCATTTTACTTTCCGACAATAATCGGTAAACCACCCGGGATCCGACCGTCCCCTCCTGAAACGGATGATCGAAACGAGCGATCTCGTACCACTCGCCGACATACAAATCGGGATTCGCCCACGGTCCACTGCCGACAGCGGCAACGACCGGTCCCCGACCATACGCGGCGCCCGCCACAAGCAACATCGCCGCAAACAGCATATATTCGATTTTCACCCTGGTCATAACGAGGGTGTATCGCATATTCTATACCGGATTACGTCTATTGCAAAGATTCCTGCAAACTTTTCAGCGTGCGGTAAATTCCCTCGGCATCATAACCGCACTGGGCATACAGTTGCGCGGGCGTTCCATGTTCGACAAAACGATCCGGAATGCCCAGGCTCACGACCTTCGGCAGATAGCCGTGCTCGCAGAAGAACGCGACGACAGCTTCTCCCACGCCGCCGCGCAAGGCTCCGTCCTCGACGGTCACCACACAACGGAACTTACGTCCGACCTCGTGCAGCAGCTCCTGGTCGAGCGGCTTGGCGAAACGCAGGTCGTAATGGGCCACCCGAATCCCGTCCGCCTCCATACGCGCAATGGCCTCGGAAGCAAAATTGCCGACCGTACCGATCGTAAGGACCGCAATCCGCTCCCCTTCCTTCAGGCAACGCCCCCGCCCGATTTCCATCGCAGCGAACGGCTCATCGCGCCAGGCGACGCCCGCTCCGTTACCGCGCGGATAGCGGATAGCGAAGGGCCGACCGGCCTCGAGCGCCGTAAACATCATGTTCCGAAGTTCCAGCTCGTTCATCGGCGCAGCCACCGTCAGATTGGGAACCGTACCGAAATAGGCCAGATCGAAAGCGCCGTGATGCGTCGCTCCGTCCTCACCCACCAGACCGCCCCGGTCAAGACACATGACCACCGGAAGGCGCTGGATCGCCACGTCATGAATCACATTGTCATAAGCCCGCTGCATGAAACTCGAATAGATGTTGCAGAAAGGCACCATGCCCGCAGCCGCCAGTCCGGCGGAGAAAGTCACGGCATGTCCTTCGGCGATACCGACGTCGAAACAACGCTCCGGCATCTCTTTCATCAGAATATTCATCGAGCTGCCCGACGGCATGGCGGGCGTTATCCCCACGATCCGCTCGTCGGCACGGGCCAGTTCGAGCAGCGTCTGGCCGAAAACATCCTGGTATCGGGCCACTTCGGTCTTGCTGACGATCCGCTCGCCCGTTTCCGGGTTGAATTTGCCCGGAGCGTGCCATACCGGCTTATTGCACTCGGCGGGCTTATAACCCTTTCCCTTTACGGTCATCACATGCAGCAACTTGGGTCCCTCGATACGTTGCAAGGCAGTCAGCACCCGCACCAGTTCCGGCAAATTGTGTCCGTCGATCGGGCCGAAATAGCGGAAATTCAAACTTTCGAACAGGTTGCTGTTCTTCAACAGTCCCTGCTTGACGGCATTGCCCGCTTTCTGACAAAACCGCAAAACAGCCGGCGTATGGGACAAAATCCGCCACAGGCGGCGTTTGATAGCGTTATAGCGCCTCGATGTCGAAATCTTGACCAGGTAGTTCTTCAAGGCCCCGGTAGCCTGGTCGATGGCCATGTTGTTATCGTTGAGAATGACCAGCAGGTTGGTCTGCTTGCTCGCACCGGCGTTGTTCAGCCCCTCGAACGCCAGACCGCCCGTCATCGAACCGTCGCCGATCACGGCCACCACCTGCCGCTGCTCGCCCTTGAGTTCCGCAGCTTTGGCCATACCGAACGCCGCCGAAATCGACACGGAGGCATGTCCGCCGCCGAAAGCATCGTATGGACTCTCGGACATACGCGGGAAGCCGCTGATACCGCCCAGCTTGCGATTGGTCCGAAACGCCTCGCGGCGCCCGGTAATGATTTTATGGGCATAGGTCTGATGCCCCACGTCCCACACGATTTTATCGTCAGGAGTATTGAATACGTAGTGCAGAGCGACGGCAAGCTCCACCGCTCCCAGGCTCGAAGCCAGGTGTCCCGGATTGGACGAACATTGTTCGATGATGTACTGACGCAGTTCGTCGCAATACTGACGCAAGTCAGAGCCCGACAACTTCTTCAAGTCATCGGGCGAATCAATCCGATCGAGCCATTTATATTCCGAATGCATCATGGATAGGCAAAGATAGCATTAAAAAACGACATTTTTTCGAAATTTTTCCTATCTTCGCATTATCAAATTCCGCTCCGCTTATGAAATACAACAGAATACTCCTGAAACTCAGCGGTGAATCCCTGCAAGGGACTCAAAAATACGGTCTTTCGACCGACGTGCTCCACAGCTATGCGGAGCAAATCAAAGCCGTCGTCGGAACGGGAGTTCAGGTAGGCATCGTCATCGGCGGCGGCAACATCTTCCGGGGACTTCAGGGCGCCCGCAAGGGGTTCGACCGCGTGAAAGGCGACCAGATGGGGATGCTGGCCACGATTATCAACTCGCTGGCCCTGCAGTCGGCCCTCGAGGACAACGGCGTGAAAGCGAAAGTCCTCACCTCGATCCGGATGGAACCCATCGGAGAGTATTACTCGAAAGCCAAGGCGCTCGAATACCTCGAAGCCGGATACGTAGTCATCATCGGCGGCGGCACGTCGAACCCCTATTTCTCGACCGACTCGGCATCGGCGCTGCGCGGCATCGAGCTCGAAGCCGACGTCATGCTCAAGGGTACGCGCGTAGACGGCGTCTATACGGCCGATCCGGAGAAAGACCCTGCTGCGGAGAAGTTCGACGAAATCACCTTCGATGAAGTTTATCGTCGCAACCTGAAGGTTATGGATATGACCGCCTTCACGCTGTGTAAGGAAAACAATCTTCCGATCATCGTCTTCGACATGGACACTCCGGGCAACCTGGAAAAGGTGCTCGCCGGAGAGAAGATCGGCACACTGGTCAAACTCTGAAAACCTATTATATCGCTATGACCGAACGTAAAAAACCCAATAACAAACGTCTTATCCTGATGATCGTCCTGCTCGCGGTCGTCATCGCCCTGATGTGGCTGCTGCCCGACGGATCGCAGCCCGCAGCCCCCGCAACGAACGCTCCGAAGACCGAACAGACCAAGAATACGAACGATGCGCCCGACGACATCGAGGCTACGACCCTTGTTAAAGCCGGGACACAGGCACCCGATTTCCGGGTGGAAATGTTCGACGGCACGACCTTCACCCTGGGCAGTCTGCGCGGCAAAGTGGTGCTTCTGAATTTCTGGGCGACCTGGTGCGGTCCCTGCCGCGAGGAATTGAGCCGCGTACAGAAGGACATCATCGACCGCTTCAAGGGGAACGAAGACTTCGTTTTCCTGCCCGTATCGCGCGGCGAAACCCGCGAAACGGTCGCCGCTTTCCGGGAAAAGATGGGTTATACGTTCCCGATGGGACTCGACCCCGAACAGAAAATTTACAGACTTTACGCCTCCAACTACATTCCGCGTAATTTCCTGATCGGCAAAGACGGCAAAGTTATTTCCGCGACCATCGGTTACGAGGCCCCCGAATTCGACGAACTCATTCTGCTGATCGAGCGACAACTCAACTCCGCCAACTAAACAAATACGACATATGGATACCAAAACCATTCTTTCCGAAGCTTCCGACCGCATGCAGAAAACGATCGAGCACCTCGAAGAAGAGCTGCTCAACATCCGGGCAGGCAAGGCGAGCCCGACCGTGCTGAACGGAGTTTTCGTAGATTATTACGGATCTCAAACCCCGATTTCAGGCGTGGCAAGCGTCACGGTACCCGATGCCAAGACCATTCTGATCCAGCCCTGGGACAAAAACCTGATCCGCGCGATCGAAAAGGCGATCATCGACTCCAACATCGGGCTGACCCCCTCGAACAACGGGGAGCAGATCCGACTGTCGATCCCGCCCCTGACGGAAGAGCGGCGCAAAGAGCTGGTCAAGCAGGTACGCCAAGAGGCGGAAACCGCCCGCATCAGCTTGCGCAACGCACGCCGGGACGCTGTCGAAGCCTTCAAGAAGGCCCAGAAGGAAGGCATGTCCGAAGACGAGGCGAAAGACGGTGAAACCCAGGCGCAGAAGCTGCTCGACAAGTTCACCAAATCGCTGGATGCGATACTCGACAACAAGGAAAAAGAGATCATGACCGTATAGATACGCCATCTCCGGAAAACCGAACACCCCGACGCATAAACGCCGGGGTGTATCTTTCATCAGAGGGGGATTTTATATCAGGTACACCACCCACTCAAGAAAACACGCCCGTCATGCCTCTGCGATTCGAAAAAATCATCACACGCAAAAAACGCTTCCTCGATCTGCTCCTGCTGGCCGACGAACAGGAGTCCATGATCGACCGTTACCTGGAACGGGGCGAAATGTTCGTAGCCCGTGACGACGGACAGGTCGTCGCCGAATGCGTCGTCACGGACGAAGCCGACGGAATCGGAGAGATCAAGAATCTGGCTGTACCCCTCCAGTATCAACGGAAAGGATACGGACGACAAATGCTCGAATTTCTGGAAGCGCACTACCGGGATCGTTACCGGACGCTTCTCGTCGGCACCGGGGATGTTCCCCGCACACTCCGTTTTTACGAACGATGCGGATACGTTCGCTCGCACTCGATCCCCGGCTTCTTCACCGATCATTACGACCACCCCATCATCGAAGATGGCAGGCAACTGGTAGATATGGTTTATCTGAAGAAGTCCTTGTAACCCGACCTGTCGATCCGGCCACGCAAAAAATCGTGCGCCGCAGAAATCCCATCCGATCGGGTTATTTTTCACCGGAATCATCCGAAATTCTGTTTTTTTTAATACCTTCGCGGCAAGACAACTATGAAACTCATTCTTAAAATATCGCTCGCATGCCTGCTCGCAACAGGCTGCGCATCGAAAATTTCCGCCCAAACTTACGTCAAACTCAACGGACTCTATGCGCTCGTGGGCGTAGTCAATCCGGCCGTCGAATTCACGATCTCCCCCAAATCGACCTTCCAGACCGAAATAGTCGTTTCTCCGTGGAAGTCGATAAACAACCATCACGCCCTCTTTTGTATCTTCATGGGCGAATACCGCCGTTATTTCAAGGAGCACAACCGAGGCTGGTACCTCGGAGCCAATATCGGCATGCAGGCTTTCGACCTCTCGAAACCCTACATCGAAAACTGGAAGCTCAAATTCGAAAACCGATATAGCAAAGGTTACGGATTCATGATCGGCCTCTGCGTCGGCTACGAACATATCTTCCGCGAACGTTGGGTGCTCGACGCCTACTTCGGCTGGTCGTGGATGAGCAGCTTCTACAACGGCTATTCCATGGACGGGAAAATCGACATGAACCCCGGCCATCAGGTCGAACCCAAATACCCCGATCCGTTCAACGGTTCGTCGGAGTGGTATCCCAACAAGATCGGATTGTCGATCGGATACCGTATTTTCAATCCGCACAAGAAAAAATAGTTCGGCAACAACTCGTCCTGCCTCCGCGCTCCCCAACCGATTCGAATCACCCGCCGCACGGACATCGCTTCCGTATCGTCATTTTTCAACCGTATCCGTAATTTTTCCCGGTAAATTTTGGCGGGGGGGGGAATTACTTATATTTGCAGCGGAAACTCATTCGCCCGGGAATACATCCACTTTTCCCCAAGAACGTTTCCGAACAAAATATAAACCCCAAGCAAATATCCCTAAACAATGAAAAAAATTCTTTTCACGCTGTTCGCCCTGGTATTGGCATCCGGTATCGCCGCCCAAATTCCCGAACCCGATTTCATTGGCGAAGTATTGGCGATTCATTCGGACGGCACGGCGGAAAAATTGGAAAAACACAATGTCAAAATGCGCACCGGAGCCGGAGTGTATATAGCAGGTCTGGCCGTCAATAAGTCGAAAACTAAAATTCTCGTCGCAGGTAGTCAAGCCAACGTACGCTTCGCAGCCGACGAACCGGTCAATCTGATTGTCCGCGCCGTAGACAACAAAACCGACCCGATGTCGATCGTACGGGTATTCGCCATGAAGAACAACCGAAAACAACGCTCGGCAGTCATCTCGGCCGTAGGTTCGTTCAACGTCACATCCAACGATATGGAGTACCTGCCCTTTACCGCAGAAAAATACGGAGAAAACTCCTATTACCTGACTTTCGGAGATGCCCCTGCCGGTGAATACGGCATCATCGTCACCAACCCCAACAATGTCGATGAAAAAATGATCATCGTATCGGCTTTCGGAATCGATCCGGAAAAAATGCCTGCTGCATCCGGATCCGAAACG
>OLZZ01001062.1_pt1 | contig 10730 bp, 9 predicted proteins | sample 1673571 | NCBI WGS metagenome assembly OLZZ01 (sample SAMEA103958115, study PRJEB25191) | human gut metagenome | biome: human-associated habitat [ENVO:00009003]; feature: intestine environment [ENVO:2100002]; material: feces | place: Germany | collected 2013/2015 | reverse complement strand
TTTATATAAAAACGTGAAAAAATATGTGATTTAGCTGTGAAAAACGTGATAAAAACATATAAAAAGATCAAAAAAACGTGAAAATTAAAATTCAAAGAAAAAACTATAGCAGTCTTTTCCATTTTTGTGTTATTATAGAAAGACAGTCATAACGACAGTACGAATGAAAATGAAAGGACAGAGTAAGTAATTATATGTTTTCCGTATCAGACATTAAAGAGACAGTGTATCCGGCGGCGTACCGGAGAGGGAAAGAGCTGTATGAGACGGCGGGGGTTTTTGATTTTTCCTATGAGTTGTATTTAGTGGATGAGCTGCCAGTGGCAGATGTCAGGGCAAAAGTTCGTGGAATCAATCAGGAGTATTATGAAGTGACAGCCACTATCGACGAGGAGTTCGGAGACGTAACGAACTGCAACTGCGGATGTGAGGCTTTTTATAATTATGAGGGGATGTGCAAGCATTGTGTGGCAATGCTTTTGAATTATGTAAACAAGAGGACTCCGATGGAGATTCTCAGGTTAAAACGGGGACAGGGCACGGAGACACCGGAAGCAGGGGAACGTCCGGTGGGGAAGATGGAGACGGCAGCGCCGTTGAAAAATCTGCTGAGCCAGTATTCCATGCGTGCAACATCCAAATATATGTTACCGGAAACCATTTACGGAAAAGTAGAGTTAGAACCTTACTTTGAGATGGATTACGGCTATGCAAGACTAGAATTTAAGATCGGAATGGAGACAAAGTATGTGTTAAAAAACATTTCTGCGTTTTTACATTCTGTTCAGGTCAATGAGAAAGTGCATTACGGCAAAAAACTTGATTTTTATCATCACATGGAAGCTTTTTCGGAGGATGCAAAGCGCCTGATCCGGTTTATGCAGCAGCAGGATGATGATAAAAAGCGCCAGAGTAAGTTCCATGCTTATTATGCCTACACCGGCGGCTATGAGCGTACCATGGAGCTTGATGGTGTGGGGATCGACCGGTTTTTGGAAGCGGTGAAAGGAACTCCTTTTCATGCAACGATCGGTTATGATATGAATGAAAGTTACATCTATAATGGAACAAAACGCAAACCAAAACTGACGCTGAAAGGTGGAAGTGCGGGAGCGTTTCTCTGCATGGAAGATCTGCCGATGATCGAGGGCGACAAGTATTATTACTTTTATGAGGATGGGGAGATTTTCCTCGGAGAGCCATTGTTGAAAGGAAAAGTATCAGACTTCTTCCAGTTTTTACACCGCCAGGTAGGGGGAGACTGCTATATTGCAGCAGAAGAGCTCGCAATGTTCTGCAGAGATCTTCTGCCGATGGTGCGGGAGAGCTTCGATGTGATCCCGGAAGGTTTTGATGAGGCACTTTATGTTCCGCCGAAGCCGGAATTCGAGTTATATCTGGACCGCCAGGCAATGGATGTTGTCGGAGCGAAGCTGGTCGCTGTATATGGAGATAATAAATACAACGTGCTTGCCAAAGTAGAACCGGGCGAGGTACGTGATCTGTCAGAAGAGCTGCGTATCAAGAGTCTTGTGGAGCCGTATTTTAATGAATATGACCATTCGAAGACATTTTTTGTCATTGCAAAAGACGAAGATCTGCTCTATCAGCTTGTGGCGGGCGGATTGCAGCGGTTAAGCCATTTTATGGCAATTTATACGTCAGATAAGTTCCGCAATATGAAAGTGGTCAATGCGCCGAGCGTATCCGTGGGTGTCTCCTTAAAGAGTGACCTTCTGGAATTAAAGGTACACTCCGATGAGATGTCCTCCGAGGAGCTGGCATATCTGCTTTCCAAGTACGACAGAAAGAAAAAGTATATCCGTCTGAAAAACGGGGATTTCTTAGATATCAAAGAGGATGGGATCAGTGCGCTTGCAGAAGTCAGTGAGGACTTACAGCTTACCGAGGCAAGCCTGAAAAAAGGAACGGTCGTGATCCCAAAATACCGCGCTATGTATCTGGATGCAGCACTGAAAAATAACCAGCTGCTGTCCATCGAGAAAAACAGGGAATTCAAAGGCATGGTGCGGAACATGAAGACCATCGAGGACAGCGATTATGAAGTGGTGGATTCCCTGAAAAATGTTATGAGAAACTATCAGAAAAATGGTTTCCTCTGGCTGAAAACGCTGCGGGAGAACGGTTTTGGCGGAATCCTTGCGGACGATATGGGACTTGGAAAAACGCTTCAGGTAATAAGCCTTCTTCTGGCAGAGCGTCAGGATTATGATGCCGGGGAAAAGGAGCGCCGCAGATCACTTATTGTATGTCCGGCATCTTTAGTTTATAACTGGCAGAAAGAGATTGAACGTTTTGCACCGGAACTTGAGACTGTGACAATCACAGGAAGTGCACCGGAACGAAAAGATATCATCCGGCACACCACGGACGGGCAGATCCTCATCACATCCTATGATCTGTTAAAACGTGATGTGGAGTATTACAAAAACATTGTGTTTGCAGTTCAGGTCATTGATGAAGCTCAATATATTAAAAATGCCGGAACGCAGGCGGCAAAGGGCGTCAAGAAGATTACGGCAGCCTTTAAGCTGGCGCTGACCGGTACACCGATCGAGAACCGCTTAAGCGAGCTTTGGAGTATCTTTGATTATCTGATGCCGGGATTTTTGTATACATATCAGAAGTTCCGTGAGGAGATCGAGACACCGATCGTTGTGAACAAAGATGAGAACAAGATGGAACGTTTACAGCGCATGATCCGTCCGTTTATCCTGCGCCGGTTAAAAGGTGATGTATTAAAAGATCTTCCGGAAAAACTCGAAGAGAATGTTTATGCGAAGATGGAGGGCGAACAGCTGGCGCTTTATGATGCGCATGTACAGCAGATGAAGCAGATGTTAGACGGCAAGAGCGAGGCGGAATTTAAGTCCAACAAGATCCAGATCCTTGCAGAGCTTACAAAACTGCGTCAGCTCTGCTGTGATCCGGCACTTTTATTCGAAGATTACAAGGGCGAATCCGCAAAAGTCCAGATGTGTATGGATCTGATCGGGAACGCAGTGCACGGTGGACACAAGGTGCTGTTATTCTCCCAGTTCACGACCATGTTAGACCGTCTGGCGGAACAACTGAAAAAGCTGGGCATTGATTACTATATGCTCACCGGCTCCGTCAATAAGGAAAAACGTATGCAGATGGTAGACAGCTTCAACAAAGATGATGTCCCGGTGTTCTGTATCTCCTTAAAAGCAGGAGGAACCGGATTGAACCTCACCGCAGCAGACATCGTCATCCATTACGATCCATGGTGGAACGTTGCCGTGCAGAATCAGGCAACTGACCGCGCACACCGTATCGGGCAGAAGAATGTCGTGACAGTTTACAAACTCGTCTCCCAGGGTACGATCGAGGAGAAGATCATTGATATCCAGGAGAAAAAGAAAAAGCTTGCCGAGCAGGTGCTGGAGGGCGAGGGAATGGATTCTGTAGTATTCACAAAAGAGGAGATCATGGAACTTCTCGGCTGATCAAAAAAACATAAGTCATTGAATTACAATTATTACAAATGTAATCCAATGACTTTTTTGTATCAAAATCACATAATTATCAAGTTCATATTAACATTTCTTGGAAAATCTGTAAATTTAATCACAGACAAAATCAGATAAATGTATTTTTATTAAAAATGCAATTCACAAGAAAAACAAAAAAGTGCACAAAAAATAAAATAAAAATTATACAAAGTGCACAAAAAATAGAAGGGAAAAATAGTCTTTCGAAAAAATTGACATTTCAATAAAAAATAACTAAAAATATGTTGAGCAATAAAAAATAAGAAAGGAAGTGGTCATACGGAAGAACTATCAAAGGAGCTGATGGCGCAGTTGAATTGTGATACGGCATTTACGATCCCGCTTTTTGGCGGAATACCGGTAGCAGAATCGGTTGTTGTCACGTGGGTCATCATGGCGGTATTACTGATCGCAGCGGCAATTCTCGGGCGGAACTTAAAGGTTGAAAACGTCGGTAAGAAACAGCTCGTATTGGAAACGATAGTTGGAGGTCTCTATAACTTCTTCTATGATCTTCTTGGCGAGGAGGGAAAACAGTATATCCCATATCTGATGACGGTCGGTGTCTATATTGGGTTTGCCAATATGATCGGTCTGTTTGGATTGAAATCACCAACGAAGGACGTAGGCGTGACGGGCGCACTTGCACTTATGAGCATCATCTTAATTGAGGCTGCAGGAGTGCGGAAAAAAGGTACAAAAGGGTTTTTGAAAAGTTTTGCAGAACCAATCCCGATCATGCTGCCGATGAATATCCTCGAAGTATTCATCCGGCCATTATCCCTGTGCATGCGTTTGTTTGGTAACATTTTAGGCGCATTTGTAATTATGGAATTAATCAAAATTGTAGTGCCGATTTTTGTACCGGCAGTGTTAAGCCTTTATTTTGATCTGTTTGACGGATTCATACAGGCTTATGTATTTGTATTTTTAACATCACTCTTCATTAAGGAGAGCATTGAGTAAACACACTCACAGAAAAATTGAAAAAGAAATGGTAAAGGAGAAAACATCATGAATTCATTAATCGCAATTGGAGCAGGTATCGCAGCATTAACAGGTATTGGAGCAGGTATTGGTATCGGACTTGCAACCTCAAAAGCAACGGACGCAATCGCAAGACAGCCGGAAGCAGACGGAAAAATCACAAAAGCATTATTACTTGGATGTGCATTGGCCGAAGGTACTGCAATTTTCGGTATGGTAGTCGCAATTTTAATTATCTTATTCTTAGGCTAAAGAAAGGTTATGGTAGAGTATGCAGTTATTAAGAATTGACTGGAATGTCCTCTTTACCATCATAAATCTGCTGATTCTTTATTTTGGACTTCGCAAGTTTTTGATCAAGCCGGTGACAAATGTCATGGAACAGCGCAGACAGATGATCGAAGGTCAGATGGCGGATGCGAAAAAGACTACGGAGCAGGCGAATGAACTTAAGAGCCAGTATGAGGATGCATTAAAACAGGCACATGACGAGTCCGCACATATTGTGGAGAAGGCAAGAAAAACGGCACAGGCAGAATATGAGAGCAGAGTAAATGCTGCGGATCAGGAAGCAGAAAAAATCATTGCAAATGCACATAAGACCATTGATCTTGAGCGTGAAAAGACAGTGCAGGATCTTCAGACGCAGATTGCAGGACTTGCAATGATGGCAGCCGGAAAAGTGCTTGGCAAGGCAGATGCAGCAGAGCAGAATAAGCTCATGTATGAGCAATTTTTAGCTAAAACAGGTGGTTGCAATGACACAGACAGCAAATAATTACGGAACGGTTCTTTTTGAGCTTGGTATCACAAAAGAAATCGTGGAAAAGACAAAAGAAATATTTGAGCTGACCAGTGAGCTGCCGCGTGTGTTGAACTGCCCGGTTGTTTCCAGAAAAGAAAAGCACCGGATGATCGAAAGATTTTTTCCGCAGGAGATACATCATTTTTTGAAAGAACTGTGTGACCATGAACATATGGACGTGATCGAAGATGTGTTTGCGGCATACCAGAACTGTTATGATGAAAAAAACGGGATACTCCGTGCAAAAATGCAATGTGCAGAGGTGCCGGATGAGACGCAGCTTGCACAGATCAGAAACTATCTGGCAGGGAAATATAAAAAGACACAGGTAGAGCTGGAATTCGAAAAAAAGCCGGAACTGATCGCAGGATTCGTGCTCCGCGTGGGAGACATCGAAGAGGATTTCAGTATCAGGGGACGGCTTGACAGATTACAACAGAAATTAACATGGAGGTGACGACGTGGGTTCCATAAATTCAGAGGAGATTATCTCCATCCTGAAAACAGAAATCGAAAATTATGACATGGTATCCGGTGAACAGGAAGTTGGTTCTGTCATCTGGGTTGGCGATGGAATCGCAACCATTTATGGAATAGAGCATGCCATGTATGGTGAGATCGTTATATTTGAAAACGGCATCCGTGGTATGGTTCAGGATATCAGACGTGACCAGATCGGCTGTATCATTCTTGGAAAAGATACAGAGATCAAAGAGGGCACAAAAGTAACACGCACGAAGAAAAAAGCAGGTGTTCCGGTAGGAAATGCCTATCTCGGAAGAATTGTCAATGCGCTTGGCGCACCGATCGATGGAAAGGGCGAGATCCCGGCAGATGATTACCGCGCAATTGAGCAGGAAGCACCGGGTATCGTAGACAGACAGTCCGTAAACCAGCCGCTTGAAACAGGTATTCTTGCAATTGATGCGATGTTCCCAATCGGACGCGGACAGCGTGAGCTGATCATCGGTGACAGACAGACCGGTAAAACATCCATCGCAGTCGATACCATCTTAAACCAGAAGGGAAAAGATGTGATCTGTATTTACGTAGCAATCGGACAGAAAGCTTCTACCATTGCGAAACTTGTGAATACTTTGACAAAGCACGATGCATTGGATTATACGGTTGTACTTTCTGCAACGGCAAGCGAATCCGCTTCCCTGCAATATATTGCACCGTATGCGGGAACAGCACTGGCAGAATATTTCATGTATCAGGGAAAGGATGTACTGATCGTGTACGATGACCTTTCCAAGCATGCAGTTGCATATCGTGCATTGTCCCTGCTGCTGGAGCGTTCTCCGGGACGTGAGGCATATCCGGGTGATGTATTCTATTTACATTCCAGACTGCTGGAGCGTTCCAGCAAATTGTCGGATGCATTAGGCGGAGGCTCAATCACAGCACTGCCAATCATTGAGACGCAGGCAGGCGATGTATCTGCCTACATTCCGACAAACGTTATTTCCATCACAGACGGACAGATTTTCTTAGAGAGTGATCTGTTTTTCTCCGGTATGCGTCCAGCGGTAAACGTCGGACTTTCCGTATCCCGTGTCGGTGGCGCAGCACAGACAAAGGCAATGAAAAAGGCTTCCGGTACCATTCGTATCGACCTTGCACAGTACCGTGAGATGGAAGTATTTACCCAGTTCTCCTCGGATCTTGATGATACGACAAAAGAGCAGCTTCAGTATGGAAAGGGTCTGATGGAACTGTTAAAACAGCCGCTCTGTCACCCGATGAGCCTGGCAGACCAGGTCATCACACTGGTGGCAGCAAACAAGCGTCTGCTTTTGGATGTGGAGACAGCAAAGACCAAGGAATTCCAGCTTGGAATGCTTGATTTCTTCCACACAGAGCATATGGAGATCGTAAATGAACTGAATGAGAAAAAAGTTTTAGACGATACGATCACAGAACAGATTGTTGAGGCGGTTAAAGAATATAAAAGCAGGTGATAAGGCATGGCAAATACCAAGGAAATTCAAAAACGAATGAAAAGTATCCGGGATACCATGAAAATCACAAGTGCTATGTATATGATCTCTTCCGCGAAACTTCGCAGCGCAAAGCAGAAGTTAGAGCAGACAGAACCGTATTTCTATACGCTCCAGTCCGCAATTGCAAGATTTTTAAGACATATGCCAGATACGACAAACCGCTATTTTGATCAGAGGGAGCAGATTTCCGACAATGAAAAAAAGCGTGGTTACATTGTGATCACCGCCGACAAAGGTCTTGCGGGTGCATACAATCACAATGTCATCAAAATGGCACAGGAACTGTTTTCCCAGGGGGAAAACAATAAGTTGTTTGTCGTTGGAGAGCTTGGACGTCAGTATTTTGCAAAGGAAGGACTTGAGGTAGACGCAGAGTTTAAATACACTGTGCAGAATCCGTCCCTGCACCGCGCACGTGTCATTGCAGATTATGTGATGGACTTATACGTGAACGGTGAGTTAGACGAGGTTTATCTGGTCTACACGAAAATGGAAAATTCTTTTTCCATGAACGCGGAGAAACAGAAATTACTTCCGCTGGCAAAAGAGGATTTTATCCATCCGGCTCCGGCGGACATTTATCAGGAAGAGATCAAAGTGGAATCATCCATGGAAGAAATCTTAGAGCATGTGGTTCCAAACTGTGTAACCGGATATATTTATGGTGCGCTGGTGGAGTCTTTTGCCAGTGAACATAACTCCCGGATGATGGCAATGCAGACAGCGACTGACAGTGCAAGATCCATGATAAGCCAGCTGTCTATTGAGTATAACCGGGTACGTCAGGCTGCAATCACGCAGCAGATCACAGAGGTGATCGGTGGTGCAAAGGCACAGAAAAATAAGAAGAAAAAATAGGAAGGAGCTTCTATGAAAAAAGGTAAAATTGTTCAGGTCATGGGGCCTGTCGTTGATGTTGAATTTGAAGATAACGACCTTCCATATATAAAAGATGCACTTGAGGTAGACAATCACGGAAAACGCTGTGTTATGGAAGTTGCACAGCATATTGGAAATAATACCGTCCGCTGCATTATGCTTGCCGCAAGTGAAGGTTTACATAAAGATATGGAGGTTATCGCTGAGGGCAGTGGTATTAAAGTTCCGGTTGGAGCAAAGACTCTGGGCAGACTTTTTAATGTGCTCGGTGATACGTTAGATGGTGGAGAGAATCTTGATGCAGAAGAACACTGGGTGATTCACAGAGATCCGCCGTCCTTTGAAGACCAGAGCCCTGTCGTAGAGATATTAGAGACAGGTATTAAAGTAATCGATCTGCTTGCCCCATATGCAAAGGGTGGTAAAATCGGTCTGTTCGGTGGTGCCGGTGTAGGTAAGACCGTATTGATCCAGGAGCTGATTCACAATATCGCTACTGAGCACGGTGGATATTCTGTATTCACAGGTGTAGGAGAGCGTACACGTGAAGGAAACGACCTTTACTATGAAATGAAAGAATCAGGCGTTATTGATAAGACAACCATGGTGTTCGGACAGATGAACGAGCCACCAGGAGCACGTATGAGAGTTGCACTTACCGGTCTTACCATGGCAGAGTACTTCCGTGATAAGGGTGGAAAAGACGTACTTTTATTCATTGATAACATTTTCCGTTTCACACAGGCAGGTTCCGAGGTTTCCGCGCTGTTAGGACGTATGCCTTCAGCCGTAGGTTACCAGCCAACTTTACAGACAGAGATGGGTGCGCTCCAGGAGCGAATCACATCTACAAAGAACGGTTCCATCACATCCGTACAGGCAGTTTATGTGCCAGCCGACGATTTAACTGACCCGGCTCCGGCAACAACATTTGCCCATCTGGATGCAACAACCGTATTGGAACGTTCGATTGCAGAGTTAGGTATTTACCCAGCCGTAGATCCACTGGCATCTACTTCCCGTATTCTTGATCCACGTATCATTGGTCAGGAGCACTTTGAAGTTGCCCGTGGTGTACAGGAAATTTTACAGAAATACAAAGAACTTCAGGATATTATTGCAATCCTTGGTATGGACGAGTTATCAGAGGATGATAAACTTGTCGTTAACCGTGCGAGAAAGGTACAGAGATTCTTATCCCAGCCATTCTTCGTAGCAGGACAGTTTACTGGTCTGGAAGGAAAATATGTTCCAATCGCAGAAACAGTTCGTGGATTTAAGGAAATCCTGGAAGGAAAACATGATGATGTTCCAGAAAGTTACTTCTTAAATGCAGGAAGCATCGATGAAGTACGCGCTCGTATGAACGCTTAAGGTGGAGGATTATTATGGCAGAGGAAAATAAGATTTTTACCGTAGAGATCATCACTCCGGATCGAATCTTTTATAAAGGAGAGGGAGACATGATCGAATTTACAACTGCTGTTGGTGAGATTGGTGTATACAAGAAACACATTCCGCTGACCACCGTTTTAGCACCGGGTGTTGTGAAGATTCACAAGACAGGTGAAGATGATGTGATCGCAGCAGTGCATTCCGGTTTTGCAGAGATTCTGCCAGATAAAGTAACCCTTCTTGCAGAGATTGCAGAATGGCCGGATGAGATCGATAAAGGTCGTGCTGAAGCAGCAATGAAGCGTGCCGAAGAACGTCTCGCAAATAAAACCGAGGCGATCGATGTGAAGCGTGCAGAGTTTGCACTTCGCAAGGCGCTGGTTCGTCTTGATATTGCAAAATAAAAGAAATGCTGGAAATTCCCCGGAGAGTGTTATATACTTTCTGGGGAATTTTTAATACAAGACAAAAGAATGTTTTAGTATAAAAACATAAGGAAAGGGCAGGGCGATCATTATGAAAATAACAATTGCAAGACAGTGTGGAAGTGGCGGACATGAAGTGGCAGAGGCTTTGGCAGAGAAGCTAAATCTGGAGATATTTGACAAGAAAAGATTTGTGGAAGAAGCAAAAAAGAGAAACGTCTATGATGAAAATGCCAACTTTTTAAATGAAAAACCAATCGACAGTTTTCTTTACAGTATTGCGATGAGCTATGGAGCGACAAATCCGAGAGACCGCTATATTGATTTTGTAAAAGAGCTGACAGAACAGGAAAATTGCATCATTATCGGAAGATGTGCGAATTATATTTACAGAGATGACAAGGACTGCGTTTCCGTTTATCTGCATGCAGACAGAGAAATCAGATGTGAGAGATTACAGAAGAGGGATCAGATATCAGAGAAAGAAGCCCTGAAAAATATTCAGGAAGTGGATGAGAAACGTGCTGCATTCCAGGAACAGTGTACATCTACCAGATGGGGCGATGGGAATGAATACGATCTTTGCATCGATACCGGAAAAATTGGGATTGAAAATGCGGTGGAGATGATTCTGGAGTATATTCGGTTTGAAAATATATTATAATGAATATTAGAAATTAATTGTATAAGTACGTTT
>OLZZ01001056.1_pt1 | contig 10758 bp, 9 predicted proteins | sample 1673571 | NCBI WGS metagenome assembly OLZZ01 (sample SAMEA103958115, study PRJEB25191) | human gut metagenome | biome: human-associated habitat [ENVO:00009003]; feature: intestine environment [ENVO:2100002]; material: feces | place: Germany | collected 2013/2015 | reverse complement strand
TAAAGATTTATTATAATAAGATAAATAGTTGTGGACTTTGCAAAGGAGCTGTGAGGAATGAATCGGAACTGCCGCCGTAAAACAGAAAAGGTCTACGTGAAGGTGAACTCTGATTTTGACGCAACCGGCTATATGCAGCCCCGGCAGATCACATGGGGCGATGGCCGGACGTATCCCATCGAGCAGGTGCGGGACTTTCGCCCCGCAAATACCATTGCCGATATGCCCGGCGACTGTTATACCTTTTCCCCGCACATGCGGGGGTGATCCGGTGACCATAAGCCAGCGCCACGGAGCGCCCGTCTTTTCCCCGCATGTGCGGGGGTGATCCCATCCTGCACATTATGAACCGGGAGCGATCAGGCTTTTCCCCGCATACGCGGGGGTGATCCCTGACCGATGAGCACTACGCCGAGCTGACCGGCTTTTCCCCGCATACGCGGGGGTGATCCCGGTATGCTGGAAGCCAGCCAGACCTTCAGCGGCTTTTCCCCGCACATGCGGGGGTGATCCTCTGCCCACCCGGCAGGAGAAGGAAGCCGCAGACTTTTCCCCGCACATGCGGGGGTGATCCCAGGTTTTTTGCCTGTCCTGCGATTGACAGGCCCTTTTCCCCGCATACGCGGGGGTGATCCTTTCTGTCTGATCTCCAGCGGCAGCATGTCGAACTTTTCCCCGCATACGCGGGGGTGATCCCTGCCCAACGCCGAGGAAAAAGTCATCGGCAGCCTTTTCCCCGCATGTGCGGGGTTTGCGAGAAGGAGTCACGGGCAGTGCCGCTGCGGATGCTTTTTTGTCGGCTGCAGATCCTTTGCGGGCCGGCCCTCTGACGCAGGCTGGGCAGAACGTTTTTTATCATTCCGCTGAAATTGCACAAGAAAATTCCGGTTCCGTTCACAAAGAGACGACTACACAGTGCTATACTTTTACCAGATCATTCCTTCTGAAAGGAGCCTGTTCTCTTTATGAGCCAACCCACCTCTGCCGCACCTTCCCGCAAAAAGACGACATTTTCGCTGCTGGTGCTCGCCGCACTCACCGGCATCATCGTGCTGCTGTTCAAGGACCACTGGGCCGAGATCACCGCAGCACTTTCGCAGCTGTCCGCATGGCAGGTGCTGGTGGTGCTGGCCATCGGCCTCAGCTATCCGCTGCTGGAAGGGTGCGTGGCGTGGGTCATCGTGCGCAGCCGCATCCCGGGCTTCAGGCTCTGGCAGGGCATCGATACCGCGTGGTGCGGCATCTTTGGCAATGTGGTCACACTGGGCGCAGGCGCCGTGCCGGTGCAGACCTGGTATCTCCACCGCTGCGGCCTGCCGGTGGGCCCGGGTGTGGGCCTGATGACCCTGCAGTACGTGTTCCACAAAACCACCGTGCTGCTGTATGCCACGGTGATGCTGCTGTTGCAGCACAGGTGGCTTGCCGCCAACACCACCGGTGTGATGAATTATCTGCCCATGGCATACGCTGTAGTGGCGGCCATCATTGTGGTGCTGGTGCTGGTGTGCGTATCGCCGCTGGTGCAGGACCTTGCCCGCTGGCTGATGCGTCTGCTGCCCAAAACGGAAAAATGGCAGCAGCGCCGCGCCGACTGGCAGCAGCAGCTGGATGTTCTGGGCGAGGAGAGCCGCCGCCTGCTGGCGGATAAGCCCCGCTGCGCTGAAATTCTGGCATTGCAGGCGGTCAAGCTGTTCGGGCTGTTCTGCCTGCCCTACCTGTGCATCCGGTTCATGGGGCTTTCCCCGCTGGGGTTCTGGCAGGTGCAGCTGCTCACCAGCCTGATGCTGTTTTTGTCCAATGCTCTGCCCAATGTGGCCGGTATGGGCTCCATCGAGACGGCATTCCTGCTGGTGTTCGGCAGCTTTCTGGAGCGGGGCGAGGTGATGAGCGTGATGATGCTCTACCGCATCGCCAGCTATTATGTGGTGTTCGCCGCCAGCGCCGTGGGCTTCTTCTTTGCCCAGCGGCATCTGGGCCAAATGGGAGCGAAGCTGCCAAAGGAGGCATGACTCTTATGAAGGAAAAAGGCATTCTGTCCCGGTTCGGCATCGTTTTGCTCATCCTGCTGGCGCTGGTGCTCATCCTTCCCTCTGCCCGGATCGATCTTGCATCCGGGATCAAGGCCAGCACACAGGCCAGTGTCCGGGTGGAGCACATTCAGAACTTTGCCCGCTCTGCAGAGATGGACGTTCAGCTGCTCTCTGCCGACGACCCGGCCTATCAGCAGATCGCAAACGTGCTCTCCGGCCTTACCTGCGTCAAGCGGTTCAACCAGCGGTATTCCTCCTACAGCCACGAATACCCGGTGGACTCCGTTACCGTGAGCTATTACGATGCGGATGAAAACAACCGCCTGCTGGTCACGGTCTACTCCGACGGCACCGCCATCGTGAACAGCCAGTTCGTGAAGATCAAAACACCCAAAGGCGGCGCGGAAGAAGTGTACCGTCAGCTGGCGGAGATCGTGAAGTAACCCCTCTCAGGCATCGCTGAGCGATGCCAGCTCCCCCGAAAGGGGGAGCTTCTTTGCATCCGGGCATCTGGGCATCTGGCTTAAACGTTTTTCTTCAAACCAAAAGTAGTATCTCTCCGTACTTGCGCATGAAGCTCGCCCTTCGGGAGAGCTGCCGCCGCAGGCGGCTGAGAGGGTCGTTTCCCTTATAAAAACAAAAATCGGGGCACGCAGGTGGTCAAGCTGCATGTCCCGTTTTTGTTTTTCTTTTGCACTCTGTGCGGTACCAATCACACCGAATGCCGCGCATCGAGCCGTGGGAGCAAACTAAAACCACAGCTCACTTGAAAAAAGAGAATGGAATGGAGGAATTGGCGTTTGCGCAGCAATGAAAGCCCCAGTGGGGCTTTTAAGCCACAAAGCGGTCTTGCGTAAGCAAGATGGAGTGGCCTCGCCACGACAAACTTGGGGATCACCTGACACAGCTCCGCAGCTCTGCCATGGCGGATCCGGTTTTCGCAGAAGCCCTTGCAGAGGCTCCCGCTTTTCTGGTGCAACGTAGTCCGGCATATCGGTTAGATTTGCCTAACCTCGTTGCGAGAACAGAATACCATAGCCGGTTAGTCTTGTCAACCCTTATTTTGCGATTTTTTTCGCAAAAGGGGTGCGCCGCCGGGATTTCGGCGCTTTTTCTACATTCTGCCCAAAGAAAGCCCCTTGCTTTGGCAGAAAACCCACTTGTTTTCTATTGCATTTTAAAGTGGTTCTTGCTATTATAATAACGCAAGATTTTGTGGGCAGGTTTTCATTTTTGTCTACACCTTGTAGTCGGGGCTGCCGCAGTCGGCAGTTCAAGACCGTTTTGCCCCCAGAAAGCCGCCATACAGAGCGGTTTTTCAAAGGCTCATTAGTTAGAAAACGCTAACTGCGTAATGGAGCAAGGAGGTTCCAATGATCAATTTTGAACAGTGGGAAGGCTTTGAGGGCCGCATCTGGAAAGAAGAAGTCAATGTGCGCGACTTCATCCAGAAGAACTACACCCCGTATGACGGCGACGAAAGCTTTCTGGCCGGCCCCACCGAGGCGACCGACAAGCTGTGGGGTGCCCTGCAGAAGCTGCAGAAGGCCGAGCGCGCCAAGGGCGGCGTGCTGGACATGGAGACCGAAGTCGTCAGCAGCCTGACCGCTTACGGCCCCGGCTATATCGACGAAAGCCTGAAGGATCTGGAGCAGATCGTGGGTCTGCAGACCGACAAGCCCCTCAAGCGCGCCTTCATGCCCTACGGCGGCATCAAGATGGCGGAGCAGGCCTGCACCACCTACGGCTACCAGCCCAGCGAGGAGCTGCACAAGATCTTTACCGACTACACCCGCACCCACAATCAGGCTGTGTTCGATGCCTACACCCCGGAGATGAAGAAGGCACGCCACACCCACATCATCACCGGCCTGCCCGACACCTATGGCCGCGGCCGCATCGTGGGCGACTACCGCCGCGTGGCCCTGTACGGCATCGATGCACTGATCAAGTTCAAGCAGGAGGACTTCGCCAACTGCGGCGATGGCACCATGACCGATGACGTCATCCGCCTGCGCGAGGAGATCGCACGCCAGATCAGCGCCCTGAAGGGCATGAAGAAGATGGCCGAGGCCTACGGCTACGACATCTCCCAGCCCGCTAAGAACGCCAAGGAAGCCTGCCAGTGGCTGTACTTCGGCTACCTGGCCGCCATCAAGACCCAGAACGGCGCTGCCATGAGCGTGGGCCGCATCTCCACCTTCCTGGATATCTACATCCAGCGTGATCTGGACAACGGCACCCTGACCGAGACCCAGGCACAGGAGCTGATCGACCACATGGTCATGAAGTTCCGCATGGTCAAGTTTGCCCGTATCCCCAGCTACAACCAGCTGTTCTCCGGCGACCCCGTGTGGGCAACGCTGGAAGTGGGCGGCATCGGCATGGATGGCCGCAGCATGGTCACCAAGAACTGCTACCGCTTCCTGCACACGCTGGAAAACATGGGCCCCGCACCGGAGCCGAACCTGACCGTTCTGTACTCCTCCGCCCTGCCGGAGAGCTTCAAGAAATATGCCGCCAAGGTGTCCATCGATACCAGCTCTGTCCAGTACGAGAACGATGACGTGATGAAGCCTGTCTGGGGCGACGATTACTCCATCTGCTGCTGCGTGTCTGCCACCCAGACCGGCAAGGAGATGCAGTTCTTCGGTGCCCGCGCCAACCTTGCCAAGTGCCTGCTGTACGCCATCAACGGCGGTGTGGACGAGAAGAGCCACGAGCAGTGCGGCCCCAACTATGCCCCCATCACCAGCGAATACCTGAACTACGACGAGGTGCTGCCCAAGTATGTCCAGATGCTGGACTGGCTGGCTGGCCTGTACGTCAATGTGCTGAACCTGATCCAGTATATGCACGACAAGTACTACTATGAGGAAGCCGAGATGGCTCTTATCGACACCGATGTGCGCCGCACCTTTGCCACCGGCATTGCAGGCTTCTCCCACGTCATCGACTCCCTGAGCGCCATCAAGTACGCCAAGGTCAAGGCCCTGCGCGACGAGACCGGCCTTGCCACCGGCTTTGAGATTGAGGGCGACTTCCCGAAGTACGGCAACAACGACGACCGTGTGGACCACCTCGGCGTAGACTTGGTTTACTACTTCAGCGAAGAATTGAAGAAATTGCCTGTTTACAAGAACGCACGCCCCACCCTTTCGTTGCTGACCATTACATCCAACGTCATGTATGGCAAGAAGACAGGTGCTACTCCCGACGGACGCGCCAAAGGTGTAGCTTTCGCTCCGGGTGCCAACCCGATGCACGGACGTGACAAGAACGGAGCTATCGCCTCCCTGAGCTCTGTAGCCAAATTGCGCTACCGCGACTCGCAGGACGGAATCAGCAACACGTTCTCCATCGTACCCAAGTCGCTGGGACCAACGGCCGAAGAACGTGTGGAAAACCTGGTAACAATGATGGACGGCTACTTCACCAAGGGTGCCCACCACCTGAACGTGAACGTACTGAACCGCGAGATGCTGGAGGACGCCATGGAGCATCCCGAAAAGTATCCGCAACTTACCATCCGTGTATCCGGTTACGCCGTGAACTTCATCAAGCTGAGCCGTGAACACCAGCTGGAAGTAATCAGCCGCTCATTCCACGAACGCATGTAACAAACTATGATTAGAGTTCATTCTTACGAAAGTATGGGAACATTCGACGGGCCGGGACTCCGGCTCGTCGTCTTTCTGCAAGGCTGCCCGTTCCGTTGCCTCTACTGTGCCAACCCCGACACCATCGACCCGAAGGGAGAAAGCAAAGAAACACGTCCCGAGGAAATACTGGAGATGGCCGTCAGCCAAAAACCATTTTACGGGAAAAAAGGAGGAATAACCTTCAGTGGTGGAGAACCTACCGTACAGGCTGAAGCACTGATACCACTGTTCCAAGCGTTGAAGGCGCAGGGTATCCACATCTGCCTGGACAGCAACGGAGGTGTCTGGAACAAACATGTGGAGACGCTGCTCGGACTGACCGACCTCGTACTGCTCGACGTCAAGCAAATCAACCCCGAACGCCACCGACTGCTCACAGGACGAAGCAACGAACAAACACTGCGTACAGCCGCTTGGCTGGAAGAACACAACCGTCCTTTCTGGCTGCGCTACGTTCTTGTTCCCGGCTATAGCGATGCGGAAGAAGATATCCGCCACCTGGGCAAAATACTCGGAACCTACAAAAACATACAACGGGTGGAAATACTACCTTACCATCGACTGGGAGTACACAAATACGAAGCCATGGGACTGGACTACCAGCTGAAAGAGATAAAAGAAAATACTCCCGAACAGCTGGCACGAGCCGAAGCACTGTTCAAGGAGTATTTCCCCATCGTGATAGTCAACTGACCAAACCAGTTATCTTCAAATTTCTACTCAATAAGTGAGTCTCAAACCTGCCTGTAGCGTAAAACTACAAGGACGTTCCTTGCGGATGGTCTGTACTTTAGAGCCGTCGTCAAAATAATAAGATATACCCGGTTCTACATACAGACCCCATCGCCGGGATAGATTATATTGAGCACCCAGTGCACCCAAAACCGAAAGCTGTACAGGATCCACTGTCTGTTTTTCGTCACCAAACTTCCCATATACACATTTCTCTATAGCACCACCGGCAGAGAGATATACCGAGAACTTGCGCGTATCGACAAAATTCCAGTTGACACGCAACGGGATACCCAAATAGTGCAGCTTCTGCTCCACACTGTTGTTGCCTTTGCCAAAATACAGGTCGGAATACAAATAGGTATACATCAAGCCGGACTCCACAGACAGGCCATGCCCCAGATTCTTCCTGACTGAAAAACCTACACTGACAGGCTGACGATGCTTGGCATCGACCGGTTCATCGCTCCGTTTCAGCACGTAAGGCATACCGTCCTTGAACGTCAGCTCCTGCTCACCGGGAATGGCTATCACACCATTGGTGGTTGCACTCAGGTTGATGTTACTGCCCTGTACCAGACCGCCAGGTCCCGAATCATAAATAAGATCCTTATCACCACCATCGGAAGAACCACTGCGGTTTCCCACAGACAGGCCGAACGCCCATCCATCCTCTCTCTTTTGTGACCGACTGATGACACGCGGTTCGTCCAGACTGGTCTTCTTCGAAGTAGAACGGCGTACAGGCTCCTTTTTCTCTTCTTTGGTAACCGCTACTTCTTCTACCTCGGGAACATCTACGACAGGCACTGTCTCAATGACATCTTCACCTTCTTTGGTCTCTATATTTTCTGCCGCTTCCGACACAGGCACAACTGCTACATTCACCGGAACAACTGTTCTGGAAGTCTTTGTCCGCGAAGGAACTTCAGATGCCAAAGCCAACTGTTCGTTTTCGGGAACGGAACCTGGTATCTCGTCCGGCTGAGTAACAACGGGCACCTCGGCACGACGTACCTCCTGCCCTACAGGACTCTGAAGCAACCACAGGCTGACCGCAGCAACCGCTACCAATGCCGAAGCGGCAGCTGCTACCGACCATCGGCGCATCATCACCAGACGACTCCGATGGGGAACCACAGCAGGAGCAGCCTTGTCCAACTCTCGTTGCAACCTCTCCCAACCACCGGGAGGTAGAGGTTCCGAACAGTCGTCCAACCGTTCCTTGATTTTCTTTAACCACAATTCGTCGCTCATATCTTTAATACTATAATATAATGTATTATCTATTCGCTTTCATCCACGCCCTCACCTGTTCTGCCAATGAAGCCTTGGCCCTGGCCAGTTGAGAAGCAGACGAACGTTCATTTATGCCCAATTGGGCAGCAATTTCCTTATGTGATTTGCCCTCCATTACATACAAGTTGAATACTGTACGATAACCAGCAGGCAGTCCACTGATAAATTGCATCAACACTTGTTGGGGAATGGTTTCACAGGCTTCAGGTTCTGGTTCGTCGTAAGCCTCAAGAGGAAGATCATCCAAAGCCGTACTTTGGTTGAGTACATCGTTCTGTCGCAAGTATTGCAGCGCTGTGTTCACCATCACCCGCTCCATCCAGGCCCGCAACGAACCTTCGCCACGCCAGGTAAACTTATCAAAGGAAGAGAACAGTTTCAAAAAGCCGTCGTGCAGCAGATCTTCGGCCACTTCACGATTGCCCGAATAACGCAGACACAAAGCCAACATGCGCCCTGCATAGCGTTCGTACAATTCCCGGCGGGCACGGTTGTCACCCCGCCGACACTGTTCGGCCAATTCTTTTTCTTCCATTCTCCTTTTACACGTGTTTGTCTATAAAATGCGTTGGACGCAAAAATACTGCATCGTCCGGGAAGAAAAATACACTTTTGTTTCTTTAACAAATCGGAATGCAGTATTTTATCTAAAACTGCGTTTATCAGACAAAAACCATTAAAAACCATACGAACATGATGAAACAAATCCGCACGACTTTCATTGCGTGCATACTTCTGCTATCGGTCATGCCGATATTCCAGTCGTGTCTGGACGACGACGACAGCAATCCCCTGTTTACGGTGGGAACCATCAAGACACTGAGTGACAGTGAAGGTGATTTTTACGTCCTCTTGGATGAAGACAGTAAGCTCTTCCCCGGCGACATGAGCAATCTGCACAACTACAAAGCTGTAGACGGCCAGCGAGCTTTCGTTTTCTTTGACGAACTGCCCGAAGAAATGCCCGGCTATGAATACAATGCAAAAATTCGTTGGATAGAAGACATCCTGACTAAGGATATTTACTTCATGCCTGCTGAAAAAGAAGACAGCATCGGTGATGACAAAATCAACATTACACAGATGTGGCTCACGCGCAAGGATTACCTGAACATTGAATGTCAGTTCATGCACAGCGAAAATCCCGACAAAAAACACATGCTGAGTCTGGTAGTAAACGAAGCCTCAACAGGCGAAAATGATCAGGCTGGTTATGTGACATTGGAATTCCGCCATAATGCCAATGAAGATTCACAACTCGTACCCGGCTCGGCCATTGTTTCCTATAAACTGGACAATATAGCAGACTTGCTGGAAGGTAAGGAAGGACTGAATATCCGCGTGAACACCATTTATGAGAACGAAAAGTTCTATCAAGTGAAGTTCAAGGATGCAGCAACCGATGCTACTACCCGAGCAGGGCATCACCCTTCATCGACACTGGTCAAATAAAGCAAACTCAAAAACTCTCTATATTATTCAGGCACGGATGCCAAACAGCTCGCGAGCTGCAGCATCCGTGCCTTTTTTATTTAAGACAATAATAGAAAAACACTACTGTCATTCACCAACCGTATCCTGCCGCTCTATCTTGCGATTGTCGATGCTCCGCCAGGCATAGAAGATGTAGGCCAGCACAAAGGGGACGAGAATGGATACATAAGCCATAGTTCGCAAAGTAAATTCACTGGAACTGCTGTTCTGCAAGGTGAGCGAGCTTTGCAGGTCGACCGTCGAAGGATAGTAAGCCGTATTGTTGTAGCCGGCTACCAATAAAAGAGACAGTACTGTCAGTACCGTACCAATGCCTGCAAACCAGATGCCCTTGTCGAAGCCCTTCTTCCACAATGTACGCCCGATGCCCCAAAGCACACAGACCACACCTGCCAAGAACAGCACCAGCACTAGCGGCATCTCGAGGAAATTCGTCAGATACTTGTAGTGCTCCATGCACACAAGTCCTGTCTCAGGATCGACCGCATAGCCGTCGGACAGCAGCGTGCGCACCAAGAAGCCCAAGAAGAACGCCAAAAACAAGCTCGCATTGGCCCACAACGAACGGCGGCAACGGCCCACCAACTCTTCGTCGGCAATGCTGTTCACAAAGTACAAGGCACCCAGCACCCGTGCCAGAAAGAACACCGCCAGCCCCAGCACCACATTCCAGGGATCGCCCAGTGCGTCTAGTCCATGCCATCCGTTGGCCCAACAGCTAATGACGGGCATCATCGTCTCCGTCATGCTTCCCTTGTCCACATAAAAGGCCGAACCCGTGAAAAACGTGGCTACCGCTCCGCCCAGCAGGACAGGCCCCACCACGCCGTTCACTACCAGAAAGGCACGATACGTATTCTTGCCCAGCAGATTACCCGCCTTCAGCTGAAATTCGTAGCTAACGGCCTGCAGCACGAAGCTGAAGAGGATAATCATCCACAACCAATAGGCCCCGCCGAAGCTGGTACTATAAAACAGGGGGAAGGAAGCGAAGAAGGCGCCTCCGAAGGTAACGAGCGTCGTGAACGTAAATTCCCACTTGCGCCCCGTCGAGAGCACCAGCATGCGCCGTTGTTCTTCCGTCTTGCCCAGACAGAACAGGAGCGAATTACCCCCCTGCACAAAAAGCAGAAACACCAGAATGGCTCCCAGCAGGGAGACCACAAACCACCAATATTGTTGAAGTAATGCCATAACGTCAATAATTTGAAGAATGAATGTCTACGTTTGAATTCTCAGGTCCCTTGCGGATGGCTTTCAGCATGATGCCCACCTCGGCCACCAGCAGGACGGTAAAGAGGAACAGGAAGAGGAAGAAGGTTGTCTGTACCGAACCCACCTCCAGCTTCGAGATGGCCGCGCCTACGGGCAGCATATCCTGGATGGTCCACGGCTGGCGCCCGCACTCGGCCACCACCCAACCTGCCTGTCCGGCCAGATATCCCAGCGGTACACTGAGCATGGCCACCATCTGCAACCAGCGCAGGCGGCTCAGGTCTTTCCTGAAGACCACAAACAGCACCACGAGGAAGAACACGATG
>OLZZ01001054.1_pt1 | contig 10762 bp, 10 predicted proteins | sample 1673571 | NCBI WGS metagenome assembly OLZZ01 (sample SAMEA103958115, study PRJEB25191) | human gut metagenome | biome: human-associated habitat [ENVO:00009003]; feature: intestine environment [ENVO:2100002]; material: feces | place: Germany | collected 2013/2015 | reverse complement strand
GTATCATTCGTAAGGGAGATAAGGTTAAGTTCTTCAATACCGGCAAGGAGTATGATGCCGACGAGGTAGGCGTGTTGAAGATGGACATGGTGCCTCGAGACGAACTGCGAACGGGTGACGTGGGTTATATTATCTCAGGTATCAAGACTTCACGTGAGGTGAAAGTGGGTGATACCATTACGCACATTGCCCGTCCGTGCGACAAGGCTATTGCAGGCTTTGAGGAAGTGAAGCCGATGGTGTTTGCTGGAGTCTATCCTATTGAGGCTGAAGATTTCGAGGACCTGCGTTCTTCGCTGGAGAAGCTCCAACTGAATGACGCGTCGCTGACCTTCCAGCCCGAATCGTCGCTGGCCTTGGGCTTCGGTTTCCGTTGTGGCTTCCTTGGTCTGCTTCACATGGAGATTGTTCAGGAACGTTTGGATCGTGAATTCGATATGAACGTTATTACGACTGTACCCAACGTATCCTATAATGTTTACGACAAGCAGGGACATGTCATGGAGGTGCACAACCCCGGCAGCATGCCCGATATTACGATGATAGACCACATCGAGGAGCCTTATATCCGTGCTTCGGTCATCACGACCACCGACTACATCGGACCGATTATGACTCTTTGTCTTGGCAAGCGCGGCGAACTGGTGAAGCAGGAGTATATTTCGGGCAACCGTGTGGAAATATACTATGATATGCCATTGGGTGAAATCGTTATCGATTTCTATGATAAGCTGAAGAGTATCTCCAAAGGATATGCCTCGTTCGACTATCATCCCAACGGTTTCCGTCCGTCCAAACTGGTGAAGCTGGACATCCTGCTCAATGGTGAGCCGGTAGATGCCTTGTCTACGCTGACGCACTTCGACAATGCTTATGAACTGGGCCGTCGCATGTGTGAGAAATTGAAGGAACTCATCCCGCGTCAGCAGTTCGAAATAGCTATTCAAGCAGCTATCGGTGCCAAGATCATTGCTCGCGAAACCATCAAGGCTGTGCGTAAGGATGTGACGGCCAAGTGTTATGGCGGTGACGTGAGTCGTAAGCGCAAGTTGCTGGAAAAGCAGAAACGAGGTAAGAAACGCATGAAGCAGATTGGCAACGTGGAAGTGCCGCAGAAGGCGTTCCTGGCTGTGCTGAAGTTGGATTAACTATTACTTTTATTTTACATATATAACTCCCTAATCGAGGCTATTTATGATTATTTTGCGTTCCATGAAAAACATCTCGTCGCTCAATCTTGTGGCGAGTGTTTTGTTGTTTGTGACAGCTATTCTGGCTGCCGTAGTGGCTAATTCTTCGTTGGCACCTGCCTATAACAGCTTTTTGTCCCATGAGCTGCATTTACGAATAGGCGATTTCAATCTGTTTTCGCATGGAGGCCATCCGCTGACCATGTTGCAATTCATCAATGACTGTCTGATGACTATTTTCTTTTTGGCTGTCGGACTTGAAATCAAGCGTGAGCTGTTGGTGGGAGAGTTGTCTTCGTTTCGCAAGGCAATCCTGCCTTTTATTGCCGCATGTGGCGGTATGATTTTGCCGGTTGTCATTTATTTCCTTTTGGTAGAACCCAGTTCTCCAGAAATGCAAGGAATGGCTATTCCGATGGCTACTGATATTGCTTTCTCACTAGGCGTGTTGAGTTTGCTGGGTAAGCGTGTTCCTTTGTGTCTGAAGATTTTTCTCACGGCCTTTGCTGTGGTCGATGACATTGGTGGTATTTTGGTGATTGCTATCTTCTATAGCGGGCATGTGTCTTATTGGTATCTGGTAGCGGCTTTTATTCTTTATCTTTTCCTTTATTATATGGGACGCATGGGTGTGACAGAAAAGCTGTTTTATCTGTTTTTTGGTGTCATTATCTGGTATCTGTTCCTGCAGTCTGGTATTCACAGTACCATTTCAGGTGTGATTCTTGCTTTTGTGATACCGGCTCGTCCTCGTCTGGATGCAGGCAAATATATAGAGAAGATACGTGGTATCATTGATGAGTTTCCGGTGGTGAACTCGGATCATATTGTATTGACTAAAGAACAAATCGCTAAATTGAAACGGGTGGAAAGGGCTTCGGACCATGTCATCAGTCCCCTCCAGTCGCTGGAAGACAATCTGCATGGCCTTGTCAACTTTGTCATTCTTCCTTTGTTTGCTTTTGCCAATGCCGGAGTGGTTTTGGGCAGTGGCGATAGTTTGGTAGGAAATGTAAGTACGGCTGTTGCTGTTGGACTTCTAGTTGGTAAGTTCTTGGGTATTCTGGTCTTTACCTGGGCTGCTATCAAGTTTGGGGTGGCTCGTATGCCCGAAGGTATGAATTGGAAAAACCTGACGGGTGTTTCGTTGTTAGGAGGAATTGGTTTTACGGTTTCTCTTTTCATTGCCAATCTCTCGTTTGCTGAAGGCCATCCAGAATTACTTAATCAGGCGAAATTTGGTGTTTTACTCGGAACGGTACTTTCAGGTTTTCTAGGTTATCTGGTTTTGAATAAAGTGTTACCTCAAAAGATAGAAAAATAATTCTTGAGGCTATTGTTTATAAGGTTTCTCAATAGGAATATTCGTTAGACTACTGCTAACTTTAGTTAATCTACTAATATTTATAGTTGATAAACTAATATGTTTAGTTGTTTGTTTGAAAATAATCGTTATCTTTGCACTGTTCAATGATGTAAAGCAAGACGATTATGAAACGACTGACCGTAAAAGAAGAAGAAATCATGTGGATGTTCTGGGAACATGGTCCTATGTTTGTCCGCGAACTCCTGGTTTTCTATGAAGAACCGAAGCCTCACTACAATACCGTGTCTACGCTGGTGCGCGGGCTGGAAGAGAAAGGTTTTGTAGGTTACAAAGCATACGGGAACACCTATCAGTATTATCCCTTAATATCGGCTAAAGACTACAAACGTTCGGCATTGAACGACGTCATTGCTCACTATTACGACAATTCGTTCGCTAACGTCGTGTCATCATTTGTGGAAGAAGAAGGCATGCCGCTCGACGAGCTGAAGGAGCTGATAGCGCGGATTGAAAACAAACGCCAAGCCTGACAGGGATATGGGTGCCTTCCTGTTCTATCTGTTCAAGTCCACGCTCTGCTTGGCGGTGCTTTATCTGCTCTTTTGGCTGTGCTTTAGGGGCGATACGCTGTTTCGCACCAATCGCTTTCTGCTGTTGGGCGGTACGGCGGGCTGCCTGTTGCTGCCTCTGATACAGGTAGACGTATCGCAGGAAAGCCTGTGGCAACGCCCTTTGGTAGCGGTGGAAGCCGTATTGACGAAACCTTTGGCGGAGGAAGCCTCGGCAGAAGGTACGTTGTCCGAAGCAGATGCGGACTTGATGCGCCTTGCAGAGACCGATGGGTTGACAAAGACATCGCGGTCGGAAACGTCGTTTGACTGGTTGTACATGCTGGTGACTCTTTATGCAGGTGGAGCGGTGATGACGTTGGGTTTCTTTCTGCTTTCGCATGGACGTATGCGGCAGTTGGTGCGCCGTTGTTCCGTTAGGGAGTGTGGCGGCTACCGGCTGGTCATCGGTCCGTGCGGACAACAATCCTTCAGTTGGGGGCGGACCGTCGTCCTCTCGCAGGAAGACTATGAGCAGAACCGCGAAACGGTGCTGCTGCATGAGCGGATGCACCTGCACTACTGCCACACGGCTGACCTGCTGTGGATGGAACTGCTGATTGTGTTCCATTGGTTCAACCCTGCCGCCTGGCTGCTGATGCGCGAACTGCGCGAAGTGCACGAGTTTGAAGCAGACAGCGGCGTACTTTCTCATGGCATCGATGCCACTCAATATCAACTTTTGCTCGTGAAGAAATCCGTCGGCACAAGGCTCTACTCTATGGCCAGCGGATTTGGACACAGCAAGCTAAAACAACGTATCAATATGATGTTAAAGAAAAGAACCAACGGACTGGCTCGACTGAAGCTGTTGCTTTTCGTGCCGGTGGTGTCGGGGACGCTCTATGCGTTTGCCCGGCCCGAAGTGAAGAACGCGGTGGAACAGGTGGTGAAGCCGCAAATCTGCGAACCCTTGCAGGACACCGTCCGTCAGGACGAGCGCGAACTGTTGGAGCAATATTTCGCGCGGAAGTTCAGAGAAGGCGGAGGTAGCGTAGCTCCTGCCCTGGGAGAGGCGGCACACACGCTCTTTGTTAACATGAGAAATCAGATTATGATAGACCGGCAAGGGGCAAAGACTGATTGTGCCGACTTTATCCGCAAGCATCTGGCCGACACCTTGCGGAAAGATTATCAACAGGCAAAACAGTCGGGACAGCCGTTCCGTTCCGATTTGCAGATACACTACGATCGTGGGACGACTACCGAAGCCATGCGCCTCTATTTGCGTACGGTGAAGGAAGTCTATCAGCAGCTTCGCCGGGAGGTCGCTGTCGAGCTGGGTACAACAGATGAAGCCGCTCTGGACAAAGCATTCCCCATCCTTGTCACGTTTGCAAAGCCGAAGGAATATAAGAAAATGGTGGTGGACGCTGCGGAGAAACTACCGCTGGAAGTGACGCTGCTTGTTTCCGGCCAAAGCAAGACACTGAAGAACTTTTCCTTGGACGAACTTCGGAAAGAAATGAAGGCCTTCCGTTCCGGCAAGTCCGATATGACCATTTCGCTGAAGGTGGACAAGGACATCCCGATGGGGGTGGTACAGGATGTGAAGGAAGAGTTGAGGAAAGGATTTAAATAATAGTTTTTAGGTATGAGGAATTAGGTATGAGGCGGTATGAAGCTTTCTTCTTTTCACCGGTAAACCTCATACCTAAAACCTCTCCTACCTGATTTCATTCCTTGATTCGTATCAGCGCATTCGCTACGATGGCAGTCAGGCCGCCCGTAGTGATGCCCGATGCGAAGATGTTGCGCAATGTTTCGGGGAGTTGGCACAGAATTTCGGGCACTAGTTCAACGCTCAGTCCCAGCGAGAAGCTGACGGCAATGACCAGCGTGGCCTTGCGGTTCATCTCCTGCGCGGCGATGATGCGGATACCTGCTGCTGCCACCGTGCCGAACATCAGCAGCGTAGCACCTCCCAATACCGGTTCGGGCATCAGCGAGAATACCAGTCCTACAGCGGGGAACAGTCCCAGTACAACAAGCATGCCTGCTATGTAGTAGCCCACGTAGCGGCTGGCTACGCCCGTCAGCTGTATCATGCCGTTGTTTTGTGCAAACACCGAATTGGGGAAGGCACAGAGCATGCCCGAAATCATGGAGTTGAAACCGTCGGCAAAGATGCCGCCCGACGCCCGTCGGATGAAGACTTCGCCCTCGACCGGTTCGCCCGAAATCATGGAATTGGCCGTGATGTCGCCGTACGCCTCGATAGCCGTGATGACAAAAATCAGTGCCAGTGCTAGTACGGCAGACAGGCTGATATCCAACCCGAAACGGAAGGGGTGGGGGACGGTGACACCGCCGAAACTCTGTACCAAACCGAAGTCAATCATGCCCATCAGCCACGCCACGACGTAGCCCGTAGCCAGGCCGATGACGATGGAGCTCATGCGCAGGTACCGGTTACTGCTTCGGTTGAAGATCAGAATAAGTACCAGTACCAAGGCTGCCAGGCCTACGTAGCGCAGGCTTCCAAATGTTCCGTCGGCCTGGGCTGCTGCACCACCTCCGCAGGCCGTGATACCCACCTTGATGAGGCTCATGCCGATGAGGGTCACTACGATGCCCGACACGAGCGGGGTGATAATCTTTCGTGTGTACTTCAGCAGGCGGCTGATAATCATTTCTACCGAAGCGGCTGCCATGCACGATCCGAAGACCAGTGCCAGTCCGCCCGTGGTACCCGCAGCAATGATTGGGCCGATGAACGAGAAGCTGGTACCCTGGATGCACAGCAGCCCCGTACCAATAAAGCCGAAGCGGCGGCATTGCACGAAGGTGGCGATGCCCGAGGCGATGAGGGCCATGGATACGAGATAGCCCGTTGTTTCAGTATCAAGTTTCAGTGCGCCCGAGATGATGAGCGGCGGTGTGATGATGGCCACGAAGATGGCCAGTAGATGTTGCAGTGCGGCGAAGAAAGCTTCGCGGAAAGGTGGGCGGTCGTTCAGACCATAGATGAGGCCGTTCTTCGGCGTTGTTTGTGGTTGTTCTTCCATATATCGAAAATGTGAGAGGCGCGGATGGTACGGTTGCTTTCAGGCAAGCAGTCCGTGCGCTCCGCGCCTTTGATGATGAAAAAAGGTTTATCTGATCTTGATTTCGCAGTTGTCCAGACTTTCTATGATAGCCAGGCTCTCTACGTGGATGCCTGCCGCACGCAGTTCGTCGCCTCCGTGCTGGAAGGCCTTTTCAATGATGAAGCCCATGCCGACCAGCTCGGCGCCGGCCTGTTTCACCAGTTCGATGATACCTTTGGCTGCGTTTCCGTTGGCCAGGAAGTCGTCGATGAACAGCACCTTGTCGCCCGGACAGAGGAAATCGCGGCTGACACAGACATCATACGTGCGCTGCTTGGTGAAGGAGAAGACCGAGGTGGCCAGCATATTCTCCATCGTACTGGGCTTTTTCTTCTTGGCAAAAACGACGGGGAGTTCGAGCAGGTAGCCTACCATGATGGCCGGAGCAATTCCGCTGGCCTCTACCGTGATGACTTTGTTGATTTGGGTTGATGCGAAACGGCGTACGAATTCTACGCCTATACTTTTCATCAGGATGGGGTCCATTTGGTGGTTGATGAAGTTGTCTACTTTCAGGATTCCTCCGGGGAAGCAGCGTCCGTCGCGAAGGATGCGGTCTTTCAATGTCTTCATTGCCTTATTCTTTTGTTGTTGTTTGGTTCAGTTCGGATGTTTCTTCTGTCTTTTCTTCCTCTTCTCCGGCCGGCAGAAGTCGGGGCGATATGCGCTTCTTGGGTGTCAGGCTCATGCCACGCAGCTGTTCAGCCTGTCGGACGACGCTACCCGCTCCGTCCGACAGCTGGTTCAAAGCTTTGTCGTAGTCCTTCTGAAGGCTGCCCAGACGGTCGCCCAAGGTGAGGAACGTGTCGGTGAAGCCGGCAATCTTTTCGTAGAGCGACGTGCCCCGCTTGATGATGGCCTGCACGTTCTTTACCTGATTCTCGCGTTTCCACAGGTCAAGCGAGAGGCGCAGGGCACTGATGAGGTTGGTGGGGCTCATCAGGACGACCTTCTTGTTATAGGCATATTCCCACAGGTTGGCGTCGCTCTGTACGGCCAGCAGATAAGCTCCTTCGGTAGGGATGAACATCATGACAAAGTCGGGTGCCTTGACGTCGTAGTGCGAGTAGTCCTTGCGGCTCAGTTCGTCGATGTGGGCACGGACGGACTGCAGATGTGCCTTCAGGCAGCGGGCTTGCTCTTCCTTATTCTCGGCGGCGGTATAGGTGGCGTAGGCCGATAGGGAAACTTTGGAGTCGATAATCATTTCACGGTCATCGGGATAGCGGACGATGATGTCGGGCTGCATGCGCTGACCGCTTTCTTCGTTGGTCAGTGCTTCACCCCGCTCGTCGCGCAGGAACTCCTGGCGGACGTAATGTTCGCCTTCGATGAGGCCCGATGCCTGGAGCAGGCGTTCCAGAATGACTTCGCCCCAGTTACCCTGCATTTTCGAGTCGCCCTTCAGGGCGCGGGTCAGGTTGTTGGCCTCTTCGCTCAGGCGGTTGTTCAGTTCCACAAGGTCCTTGATGCGTTCGCCCAGTGAGAAGCGTTCCTTGGCTTCGGTGTTGTATACCTGTTCTACCTTTTCGCGGAAGTCTTTGAGATTTTCACCCAAGGGGCGGAGCAGATTGCCGATGTGTTCGGCATTGAGTCGCTTGAAGTCGTCGGCCTTGTTTTGGAAGATGCGGTTGGACAGTGCTTCGAACTCAGTGTTCATGCGGCGGTGCAGTGCTTCGGCCTCTTCACGCTGTTCGGCCAGGCGCTTTTCCAGTTGCTGCCGTTGTTCGGCCAGTCGTTCGGCGAATTGTTGTTCACGGCTGCTGTTCTGTTCATTGAACAACCTCTCCTGTTCAGCCAGGCGGTTGGCAAAAAGACGTTCCTGCTCGGCCAGTCGTTCACCAAACTGTTTTTCTTGTGCGGCCAGTCGTTCGGTGCTTTGCTGCCCGATGGCTTTCAACCGTTCCTCGGCAACCGCTTTCTCTCGTTCGATGCGTTCGTTGGTCGTACGGTTCAGCAAGTCTTCACGTTGCTGTGCGGCTTCCAGCTGCGCTTTCAGTGCGGTGGATTTACGTCCCGCAATCAACATTCCGATACCTGCACAAATAGAAATAGCAAAAAGATTTTGCAAAAACGCCCATGCCAACACACCTATGCAACCACCGACAATAAATCCTGTTAATAAGCCAATAGTTAAGTATTTATTACTTTTCATATTGCTATATCTCCCCTAAAAGTATATTTGTCGTTGGTTCTATTATACTATGACCTGCTTCCTTTAGGAATAGATGAATTGTAAACTGGCTGGAGTGAAACCGCTAATGACAGCCAGTGTTTGTTCTTTGTTTATCGGTCAAAGCGAAATTTGAACAGGGCGGCAATGAGCTGTTGCTTTATATGTTCCTCAACTTCGGCGTTGACTTTCCCGTGTACTTTGGAACAGTAGCGGATATATCCGGCATAGTGGGAAAGAATGGTGTCGATTGCGTCCGGGTCGCCCTCATGGGCTTTGACGATTGTTTCATAGGGGAGAAGTTTACTCATAGTCATTTCCCTCCATGAGCCGCCTTAACCGCTGCAAGGCAAGCCGGATATGCCGCCCCGCTGTGCTGCGTGTCCGGCCAATATGTACGCCGATCACTCGCTGCGGCTGGCGCAGGAAATAGTAACGGAAAATCTCTTCCTGTGTCTGCTCCGGCAAGAGGGCAAGGGCGGCGGCAAGTTCCGCATGGTACAGAACGGCGGTCTGGCCGCAGGCGGTAAAAAGATATTCTTCAAGCTGCTCCGGTTCGGCAAGCTGGACAAACTTCTCATTCATCAGATAGTCAAGAGAAACTTCCCGTTCCCACCTCCGGCGCAGCTTTAAGATTATATCTATGGCTGCGTGACGAATGACAATCTTGCAAAAGGCATTGAATGTGTACTGGATATGCACTTTGTAGGCTTCATCTTCGGTCATGGAAATTCCCCCTCTCTGAATAATAGTGCGGGGCGGCAGCACTCCTTGCTGTCGCCCCTTGATTGCCTATCTGCAAAGGCGGGCGGGGCTGTCAACGGCGGCGCATATGCGCCGTTCATCTTGACTGTTGACTGGCTCGGCTGGCTTTGCCATTTGAGTGTAATTGCTTATTCTTTTTTTATTTGCAGACTTTTGAGGTAGAACGCCTGCTCCTCCCTTTTCTCTGGCTCACTCTCAAAAGGGTTATGCTGTCTAATTCATTCGTTGTCTTACTATTTCATACATCATTATAGATGCAGCACAACTGACATTGAAAGAACTGGCATAGGAATCTTCAGCCATAGGAATCGTACATAAAACATCACAATATTCCTTAAATGCCTTATTTAATCCCATGGTTTCATTTCCCATCATTAACATAACCGGGGTTTTCAAGTCCTCATGATAGATAGGCTTTTCGTGGTGGGCTGTTGTGCCTATGATCTTAAAGCCAGGGTATTTTATTCTAAGGCTTTCAACGAATTTATATAAATCCTCATTGTGAATGATTCGAATCACCGGAAGATTGAAAAAAGAACCCATCGCCGAAACAATTACATCAGGCTCATACAAATCAACCGCATGTCCAGTAATTATCAACATATCTACTCCCAACGCATCACATGAACGTATCATCGTACCTAAATTTCCTTTATTAGAGGGCCTGTCAAATAACACAATAAATGGATTGGAAGATAACGCAACATTTTCTAACCTGTCTTCCCTCATTTCAATAATAGCCAATAATTCAGAAGTTTCTTCTTTTCCACTTAATTCCTTTAGCAACTGTGCCGTAAGAGTATAATTGACTTCTGTTTTTACTGTTTCTATCATATGTTTTGCCCAGCCTGACAGATTATTCTTGTCATAAATAAAAGAAATAATCTTCCAGTTATTTTTAACCGCTTCATTTAAACTTCTTACGCCTTCAACAATAAATTGATTATATTTATATCTTTTATTTCGATTATGCTTCAATACTTCAAATCTCTGGTAATCATTATTTTTATTTAATATAGAAACAACTTTCATTTCAATACCTGCCTCATCATACTTTGGTTTTCGAATTTTTCACCCATTGTAAGCCCATTTTTGAAAAAATAAGGGAAAATGATTTCCCGGTTTTTCTGTGGCAGGGATAACAGGACGGCGGCAAGTTTTCCATTGGTGAGGATAACTGCCTGACCGCATATCGTTATAGGGTGTTCTTCATGGGGTGCTTCAAAATATTCGTCTGTTGTGCCTAAAGGGTAAAACTTTTCTTCTGTGAGGTATTCAAGGGATATTTCTTTTTGCCGCCGTCTGCTCCTGTCACGCCATGCGTTGATAGCCGCATAGTGTATGACGGTCTTGCAAAGCCATTGAACGTGTACATGATGTGTTCTTTGTATGCTTCTGTGCAAGGCATAGATGATTCCCCCTTTCTCCCACATAGGGCGTTGTATGGTTGACGGGTTTCATTTATAATATCAGAGGGCGGCAGCACCCCTTGCTGTCGCCCCTTGATTGCCTACCAGCAAAGGCGGGCGGGGCTGTCAACAGCGGCGCATATGCGCCGTTCATCTTGACCGTTGACTGGCTCGGCTGGGTTTGCTATTTACCCGACAAAC
>OLZZ01001051.1_pt1 | contig 10765 bp, 9 predicted proteins | sample 1673571 | NCBI WGS metagenome assembly OLZZ01 (sample SAMEA103958115, study PRJEB25191) | human gut metagenome | biome: human-associated habitat [ENVO:00009003]; feature: intestine environment [ENVO:2100002]; material: feces | place: Germany | collected 2013/2015 | reverse complement strand
GGCATGGGCGTGGACGCCAATGTCATTACGGCAGAGCGCATCAAGGAGGAACTGCGCAGCGGCAAATCGCTGGACGGTGCCCTCAAGAGCGGTTTTGCCCGCGGCCTGACTCCCATCATTGACGGCAACGTGACCATCGTCATCGTCGCCATCGTGCTGATGGGTGCCTTTGGCCCCTCGGATGGTCTGTTTGCCAAGGCACTGCACTTTGTGTTCTTTGCCTTTGGCCCCTCTACGGCTGGCACCATCTATGCATTTGGCTACACGCTGCTCACAGGCGTTCTGCTCAACTTTGTGTTTGGCGTGTTCGCTACCCGCGTGATGATCCGTGGCGCCGCGTCCATCAAGGCGCTGCGCAACCCGTGGCTGTATGGTGCAGACAAAAACGCACCGGCAGAGAAGAAGCCCATCAACTTTGTATCCCTGCGCAAGCGCTTCCTGACCATTTCCGCCTGCCTGATGGCAGCCATTCTGCTGTGCGCCGTGGTGTTCGGTGTGCATCTGGATACCGAGTTCACCGGCGGTGCTATGATCACCCTGTCCTACGAGGGCAGCTTTGACCAAGCCGTTGTGCAAAAGACCGCTGCTGCGGCGCTGGAAAACACCGGCCTGACCCTGCAGACCGGCGAGAACGTTGCCACCGGCGACCAGACCTTGAAAATTTCCATGCCCGGCACCGAGACGGTGACCACGGAACAGGTGGCCGACCTGCTGGACAGCCTGAACGAGAGCTATCCGGAAAACCACTTTGAGCAGCTGTCCCTGAGCAATGTCAGCGCTGCCATGGGCATCAAGTTCCTGCAGAAGAGTCTGGTGGCTGTGGTGTTCGCGCTGGTGCTAATCCTGCTGTACATTGCCCTGCGCTTCAAGAACATCGGCGGCCTGACCGGCGGCATGATGGCAGTGCTGGCATTGGTGAACGACCTGATGGTGGTGTTTGGCACCTTTGTGCTGCTGCGCACCGCACTGGACGGCAACTTTATCGCCGCCATGCTGACCATTCTGGGCTACTCCATCAATGATACCGTTGTGGTCTACGACCGTATCCGTGAAAACCGCACCCTGATGGGCAAGAAAGCCTCGTTTGAAGAGCTGGTCAACCGCTCGGTCAATCAGTCTGCACGCCGCACCCTCATCACCACCATTACCACGGTAATGGCACTGGGTGTTATGTGTGTCGTGGCAAAGCTATACGGTCTGGACAGCATCTTTACCTTTGCGTTCCCGCTGATGATGGGCATGATCAGCGGTGTGTATACTTCGCTGTGCGTTTCCACCTCTGCGTGGGTGCTGTGGAGCGAGCGCAAGCCCAAGACCAAAGCATAAAAACACGGCCCGGTCAGACCGGACAGGAGGAACAGAACATGAAATGTCCCTATTGCGGAGCTGAGGAATCCAAAGTGATCGACTCCCGCCCCACTGAAGACAGCGAACGCATCCGCCGCCGCCGCGAATGTCTCAGCTGCCACATGCGTTTTACGACCTATGAGGTCGTGGAGACTGTTCCGCTTGTGGTCATCAAAAAGGACAGCTCCCGGGAACCCTTTGACCGGCAGAAGCTGCTCAATGCCATGGTGCGTGCCTGCGCCAAGCGCCCGGTCAGCTATGAGTCGTTGGAGCGGGCGGTCAGCAGCATTGAGCAGACCCTGCTCAGCTCCTACGACCGTGAGATCCCCAGTGTACGCATTGGTGAGCTGACCATGCAGGAGCTGAAAAAGATCGACGAGGTGGCGTATGTCCGCTTTGCCTCCGTCTATCGTCAGTTCGCGGATGTGGAGAGCTTTTTCAATGAGCTGCAAAAGCTGATGGGCGACCGCAGGGAACCACAGAAATAACAGAATAGACCCCATGAGCACCGGAGCTGTGTCCGAACAGGCACAGTTCCGGTGCTTTTGTCATACCAGTCGATGGGAGAGCCATTCCAGCGTTTCCACCTGTACCTGTGCGCGCCGCAGCTCACCAAAGGCTTCCTCGGGAGCATTCATTTCCAGATGGCCGTCCGCAGCGCGCAGGGCGGCTTCCAGTTCGGTAAAATCTGCAGTGCGCAGCAGGTGATTCATGCTTGTCCGCATCTGGTCGCACCGGGCGGCACCATCGGCAAGGGCCTGCCGCGCAGCAGGATGATCCGCATTGCGGATGGCCTCGGCAGCTGCGTCAAGGTCTGCCGAGATCACTTCGGCAAAGCTTTGCACCTTCCAGCTGCTGTAAAAAGCCACACCCAGCAGCACGGCCACGATGGCGATACAGGCATAGATCCGCTTCATCCGCTCACCTCACCGGGAACCGCTTCCATGGCGGTCCTCTTTTTTTAACAGAAAATAGTCTTCGGTCTCGCTGCCGATCAACAGCAGGATCTCCTCGGGCAGCAGGGTGTTGGCCTGTGCAGTCCGCTCCAGCCATTCGCGGTCTTTGCCGCACCAGCGCAGATTGTCCTCCAGCACCTGACCGTCCAGCACAAAGGGGATGATCGCGTTGGCATGGTTTACCTTGATCTGCAGGTCAGAAAGTCGGACAGGTTCTTTCTCCGGCCGCAGGGCCGCCGAGAGGGTCCCGTTTGTTTCGATCACGGCGTAGGAGACCTCACGCGGGTCAAAGATGTTTTTGCCGCGCAGCGCCTCCATCAGATCGGCGGTGGTCAGGCGCAGCATCCGCAGAGCATTCTGGTCGATCTTTCCATCCAGAATGACCGTTTTGGGCCTGCCAGATAGAAAATTGAAGAATTTCTGGCTGCGGAAGCTCAGCACAGAACCCAGCAGTTCCAGCGCCGCAATGAGGAACAGGGGAATGAGACTGGATGTGATGGGCACCTCTTCCGATTCGATGGAGATGGACGCCAGATTGGAAATGAGGATGGTGGACACCAGCTCTTCCGGCTGCAATTCACCCAGCTGGCGTTTGCCCATCAGCCGCATGGCAAACAGAACACATAGATAAATGATGATGGTTCGGCAGATCAGAAGCTTCAAAAACAAGACCTCCTGTCGGTTGCAAAGGGAATGGAATGTGCATCAGACGGGCATACTGCTGTGCAAAGGAGTGGACATGGATGCAGCAGTTATCACAGAGCCTCTCGGCAAATCTGGCGGCACTGGACCGGATGTTTGGTTCTTCTGCGGATTATTATGCCAAAGAGATCACGATTTATCATTGCAAAGCCGTCATTCTTTTGTTTGACGGCATGGCCAGTCTGGATTCGCTCTGGACGCTTTTGCTGGATGCGACCAGCCGCCAGGCCCCGCCGGTGCAGCCCGGACAGTGCTGCACCGGGATGCAGGCCTACGAGCTGATCCTGCACGACTCGGCTTTTCCGGCAGAGAATGCGCCGGTAGAGGATATGGACGAGCTGACCAAACGGCTGACAGCAGGCATGGCGGTGCTGCTTCTGGACGGCTGCGCAAAGGGCATTGCATTCTCGGTGCAGGGGCTCAAGTTCCGCTCGGTGGGCGAACCCTCGGGCGAAGGAAATCTACGCGGTTCCCGCGAGGGCTTTGCCGATCTGCTGCGGGTCAACCTGAGCCTGCTGCGGCGGCTTATCCGCAGCGAACAGCTGGTACAGGAAGCGGCACAGGCAGACACCGGAATGCGGACGGAATATGCCATCTGCTACTGTAAAAACAAAGCAGACCCTGCCATGGTGCAGCGTGTGCGCAAAACGCTTGCGGCGGCAAAGCCGGAGCTTCTGCTGGACTCCAGCTATTTTGTACCGTGGCTGCTGCCGGGCAGGGCACGGCTGTTCACGCCGGTGAGCTATACCGAGCGGCCCGCCGTGGCGGCAGCAAAGCTCTGTGAGGGAAAAATCGTGGTTCTGGTCAATGGCAGCCCTTCCGCCATGGTGCTTCCGGCCCTCTTCTGCGAAAACTTTGAATGTCTGGATGATTATGCATCTACTGCAGTGTTTTCCTCTTTTCTGCGCGTCCTGAAATATATTTCGTTTTATCTGACCGTATTTCTGCCGGGGGTGTTCGTGTGTCTGGCGGTCTATCTGCCGGAGCTGATCCCGCCGCAGCTGCTGTACAGGATCGAAGCGGCAGAAAAGGCAACGCCGCTGCCGCTGTTTGCAGAAATGCTGCTGGTCATGCTTATTCTGGAAGTCATCCGGGAAGCGGGTCTGCGGATGCCTCAGTCGCTGGGGCACTCGGTCAGTCTGGTGTCGGCCCTCATCATTGGGGATGCCGCCATTGCCACCGGGCTTATGAGCACGCCGGTGATCTTTGTGGCAAGCATCACGGCCATTGCGGTGTTCGTCACGCCCTCTTTGTACGAGCCTGCGACGCTGCTGCGTCTGGGTGTGGTGCTGGCTGCAGGTCTTGCCGGGCCGGTGGGTCTTGCGGGGGCTTTTTTTGCGTTTCTGCTCAGCCTATCCGGCACGGCCTGTCTGCAGGTGCCGTATCTGGCGGCGCACCCGTTTCCGCAGCGACCCATGGCAGAGGATGGCGTGATCCGCCGCAACTACCGCCGCCTTTCGCAGAAGGGCTTTAACATCTGGCAAAGACGGGAGGAAAAGGAATGCAAGGGCAGAAGAAACTCTCTTTTTCCGCACTGGCGCTGAGTGTATGGACGGCAGCTCTGGCAGAGAGCCTTGAACCGGGCGTTTCCCTGCGCGGGATGCTTCTTTATGGAGTGCTCGGGGCACTGTTGCTGACCGGGATCAGCGCGGTGCTGTATGTCTGCTGGCAGCAGACGGCGGTGCGGCAGGTCTGGCTTTTTGCGGCAGTCCTCGGGCTTCTGGCAGAGGCATTCTGGACGGCAATGCAGGCGCAGAGCGTCTGTCGGCAGGAGTTTCATTCCATGGCAATGCTCGGCTTGCTCCCGCTGCTGCTCTGGGCGGGATGCCGCATTCCGCTTTCCGGCTGGGATGCCCCGGCAAGGGTGCTGTGGTGGTTCGTGCTGCTGGGGGAGGGACTCTGTCTGGCAGGCATTGCAGGCCAGATGGAGTGGTCCCATCTGCTGGAACCGGATGCGGTGCAGCTGGCCAGGCTGCCGCGTGTGCCGCTGTACGCGGAGTATCTGCTCTGGCCCCTTCTGATGGAAGAAACTGCGCCGCGCCGCGTTCTTTTTCTGCCGTGGCTGACCTTTTTTGCACAGGTGTGTCTTGCCGGCGGCATCTGCCTTGTGTTTGGCGGAACGGACTATCCGGAGCAGGAACTACTGCGTGCATGGAGCGTGGGCATCTTCTCACGTATGGATGCGCTCCTGCTTCTGATCTGGCTTACCTGCGCTATTTTCCGTATCGGCTTCCTCTGCGCAGCGGCAGATGAGCTGTGGAAAAAAGCCACAAACCGCAGGAAAGGAGCAGCAGGATGAGGCGGCGGCTCCGGCATTCAATCGGCACGCTTTTGCTGGTAGGCTGGTGCCTGCTGTTTCTCCGCAGTGAGACCACGGAGAAAAGCATGGTAAGAGCACTCTATCTTGCACAAAACGAGGCAACAGTGACAGTCGGGCTTTTGTATCAGGCACCGGAAGCATCTGCGGATGCATCCGAAGCGTCGGCTGCAATGCAGATGCGGCTAGCCGAAGAAAGTACACTGGAAAAGGCGCTTTCGTCCGTGCAAAAAAAGCTTCCGCAGAAAGCAGACTATCGCCTGTGCGACTTTCTCATAATCAGTGAGAACACCTCAGAAGAACTGCTTTCTGCCTATGAGTCCATCGTTCTGGAAAGCGGGCGGGGGCGTGCGGCGGCAAAAGCTTCCATCCTTGCAGTTTCCACGGAAGAACTGGAAAAACAGCTTGAAGCTGCAGAAGGGCTTCCGGACAGACTCCTGAATGAATTGAAACAGGAATCGGGCCGGATGCCGCGACTGTACCAGCATCGGGATGGAATGTTCTGGCCGCAGCTTACCTTGCAAGATGAGGAGCTTTCCGCTGCCGGGACAAGTGTTTTCCGGAAAGGGGAGCAGCGCATCAAGCTGGACGCCCAGCAGACGGCAGTGGTTCAGCTTCTGTCCGGGATGCGCGGGACGCATACGCTTTGGCTTGCGGAGGAACCGGTGACGATCCGCCGGTGCAGCATTTCGTTCACGTTAAAAGGCGAATCGGTGCGCCTGCGTCTGGACTGCCAGCGTGGAGATGAGACCCCGCAGCCCAGTGCCGCACAGTGCGCTCAGCTGGCCCGGTTGTGCACACAGACTGTGCAAAGCTTCTGGCAGCAGGGAATAGACCTTGTGCATCTGCAGCAGCGCAGTGCGTTGCAGTATGGTGTGGGCAGGGAGAAGATCACAATAAAAAACGACTGTCCGCAATTACAGACAGTCGTGAGATTTTTACCGGAATAGCACAGAAGCTTCCGCTCCTCAGTTTGCAGTGGGGAAAGTAACGGTAATGGTGGTACCCACATCCACCTGACTTTCCAGCTTGATGCGGGCACTATGGATCAGCGCAATATGCTTGACGATCGCCAGTCCCAGACCGGTGCCGCCGGTCGCTTTGCTGCGGCTCTTATCCACACGGTAGAAGCGCTCAAACACGCTGGTCTGTGCTTCTTTCGGAATGCCGATGCCATTGTCCGTCACGGTCAGGGTGCAATGGCCGTCCCGATTGCAGGCAGTGGTGATCTGCACTTTTCCGCCGGGCCGGTTGTAGCGGATGGCGTTATCACACAGGTTCTGGCACAGCTCATCCAGCAGGGGCCGGTTTCCGTGTACAAGAGCACTTTCCCCCAGACAGGTCAGCGAGATATAAGCCCGGCGGGCATTCAGCTTCTGACGCTCCACGCACTCCTTTGCAACGCTCAGCAGATCGACCGTTTCCATTTCAGGCTCCGAGCCGGTCTCGCTTGCGTTGTCCAGACTGGAGAGCTGCAGGATATCATTGACCAGCTGGATCATGCGGCTGGCTTCCACATGGATCTTCTGCGCAAAGCCCGGCACATCCTCCGGCTTTGCAATGCCGGTCTCAATGAGCTCGGCGTAGCCGGAAATGCTGGTCAGAGGGGTCTTGAGTTCATGGCTGACATTGGCGGTGAATTCCTGCCGCATCTTCTCATTGTTTTCGCGCAGGATGCGGTCGGAATGGATGCTCTCTGCAAAGGGGATCAGCTCTTTGTAGGGCACATTGTCCTGAATATGGTCAAGGTCTTCGGTCATGCTCAGCACCGGCTGCACCAGCGCACGCGTCAGCAGGGTAGCCAGCACAGCGGCAGCCAGCATCAGCGCAACACAGCTCAGCACGATGGCGGGAATGGAGGAATCGTAGATAGACCACACCGTTTCGGCGTCCTGTGCAGTGCGCAGGATCTCGCCGTTCGGCAGCAGCACTGCATAATAGTAGGTCTCATATCCCATGGTTTGCGAGTCCCGGATATCCCGGCCGATGCCGCTGGCCATGGCCTGCCGGATCTCCGGCCGGGAAAGATGGTTTTCCATGGGCTGATCCGTGGCGGATTCAAACAGCACGCTGCCATCCTGCGAGATCAGAGTGATGCGCAGATCATTGGAAACAAAAGAAGTAAGCTGCTGCGGATCCTGCACCAGATCGTATCCGGCACTGACCAGTTCCGCTTCCCGCTCAAGGCCGGTCCATGCCTGTGCAGTAAAGGCTTTATGAAACACAAAGATACACAGTGCCGCTGTAAACAACAGACCAAAGAAGCCCATCAGAAACAGTCGGTAGCTGATCTTTTCTTCCATGCTGCGCAGCTTCATTCTTCACCGGCCTCCTCTTCATCGGTCAGCTTGTAACCCACCTTGCGCACAGTGCAGATGTATTTGCCGGCATCCCCCAGCTTTTTGCGCAGGGTGCGGATATGCATATCCACGGTGCGGCTCTCCACCGAAATGTCGGTGCCCCACACCACCTGCAGAATGGTCTCGCGTGTCACCACCAGATTGGTGTTCTCCAGCAGCAAACGCAGCAGACTGTACTCCTTGTAGGTCAGCTCTACCGGCGTTCCGCTCACAGTCACGTTGTGACGGGCATTGTCCAGCAGGATCTCGTGAAAGCTGAGCACATTGGGACGTGCTTCCGGAGCCGAGCGGCGCAGAGCAGCACGCACCCGGCTCAGAAACTCCATGATGCCAAAGGGCTTTGTGATGTAATCATCTGCGCCGCAGTCCAGCCCGCGCACCGTGTCCAGCTCGCTGGACTTGGCCGTGACCATGATGATGGGCAGCCGCCGCAGGGAAGGGGTGTTGCGCAGCTTTTTCAGGATAGAGAAGCCGTCCTCACCGGGCAGCATCACGTCCAGGATCACCAGCTCCGGCTCTGCAGCGTGCATGGCCTGCCAGAAGGGCTCTGCGCTCTCAAAGCCCTGCACCTCGTAGCCGTTGGATTGCATGGCATACTGCTCCAGTTCGCGGATGGAAGCGTCGTCCTCTACAATATAGATCATAACTCAGTTCTCCTCAGCAGTCTGTCCGTCCGGGAACAGATACCGCTCACGGTAGCGGTCCAGACGGCGATGGAATTCTTCACTTTCCTTGGTGTCGTTGCCGTGGCGCAGGTCGTTCAGGTAAGCGTGGGTGTCAAAGCTGTCCTGCGCGACCTCGATCTGTGCCACGGCCACATTACTGCAGTGGTCGCAGACACGCTCATAGTTGGTCAGCAGATCTTCCAGAACAAAACCATATTCAATGGAACAGCTGCCGGTCTGCAGGCGGGCCACATGGCGGGCCTTGATGGCACGCACCAGTTCATCCACAACGGTCTCCAGCGGCTCGACCTTGCCGGCCAGGTGCAGGTCACCCTTGCGGAATGCATCGGTGGTGCGGCTCAGTACATCCTGCACGGCCCCCTCCAGCACCTGCAGCTCCTCCTGTGCATCCTTGGAAAACTCAATGCTCTTGGCGTGGATCTCTTCGGCGGAGCTCAGAACATTTACAGAGTGATCGCTGATGCGCTCAAAATCGCTGATGGTGTGGAGCAGAGTGTTCACACTCTGGCTGTCGGCATGGCTCATTTCACGGCTGGACAGCTTGACGAGATAGGTGCCCAGTGCATCTTCATATTTGTCCACCTTTTCCTCTTCCTCCCGCACCTTCTGGGCAAGGGAATCGTCCCACTTGTGGGTCAGGCTCATGGCCTGCACCACGCCCACGCGGGCCAGCTCGGCCATATCCGCAGTGGCGGCGCGGGCGCGCTCCACAGCAACGGCGGGCGTCTTGAGCAGACGCTCATCCAGCAGGGCAAAGCTCTCTTTCTCGGCATCGTCCGGGATGGTGAGGATGGCCAGCTTTTCCAGCACGCGGTTGAACGGCAGCAGGATGGCGGTGGTCACAACGTTGAATATCGTGTGCACAATGGCAATGCCAAAGGTGTTGGCGGATTCGCTGTAGAACGAGAATCCCAACAGCGCATGCAGCCCGTAAAAACCGCACAGGAACACCAGCGTGCCGATGAGGTTAAAGTACAGATGAACAAATGCGGTGCGCTTAGCATTTTTGTTGGCACCGGCAGAGGAGATCAGCGCGGTAACGGTGGTGCCGATGTTCTGGCCCATGATGATGGGGATGGCGCTGCCGTAGGTGATGACGCCGGTGGAGCTGAGCGCCTGCAAAATACCCACCGAAGCGGAAGAAGACTGCAGCACAGCCGTCAGCACGGCACCGGCCAGCACGCCCAGAACCGGGTTTTTGAAGCTCAGAAACAGGTCCATGAACCAGGGCTCATCGGCCAGAGGACTCATGGCGGTGGACATGGTGTTCATACCGGCCATCAGGACGGAAAAGCCCACCATGATCTTGCCCACGCCGCTGCGGCGGTCCTTATCCTTGCCCAGCATATAAAGGAAGATGCCGATAAAGCCAAGGATGGGGGCCCACGCGTTGGGGTTCAGCATCTGGATGGCGAAGGAATCACCCTCCAGGCCTGAAAGCGAGAGCAGCCAGCCGGTAACGGTGGTACCGATGTTGGCGCCCATGATGACGCCGATGGCCTGGTGCAGCTCCATCAGGCCGGAGTTGACAAAGCCGACCACCATAACGGTGGTGGCACCGCTGGACTGGATCACTGCAGTGATGACCATGCCCAGCAGCAGCCCGCGCACCGGGCTGGCCGTCATTTTGGAAAGGATGCCTTGCAGTTTGCTGCCAGCGGTCTGCTCAAGGGCTTTGCCCATGAGGTCCATGCCGTAAAGGAACATGGCAATACCGCCCATCAGCGTGAACACATTAAAAATGCTCATACAGGGGGTTACACTTCCATTTCTCTTTTGTTATGTTTTCATTGTTGGGTGCAGCCGCACCCGGAGCAAAACCGAATCAAATCGTTTTGCACATGCCCACAATGGCACTATACCGTTACCTATTATAATAGAAAACAGGGCTTTATGAACACCAAAAGCCAGTAAAAGAATTGTAAAGACTGTGTAAAATGTCGAATCAACGCAAGAAAACTGCTAAAATTGGCACATTGTAAAAATTTGGCGTATTGATTTTGGGCAACTTTACACAAACTTTGCAAAAGGAAAGTTTCCATTACCAAAGCTTTACCCGGATTGTACTGCACTATGGTCGATACTGGGGAAACAGCGCGGTACAATAAATACGCACTCAGGAAGAACGAATAGGAAAACACGAACCCCTGAGCGAATGTGTGAGATAGAATAACAGATACAATTAAGGGAGAAGAAAGTTTATGTTAAAGCGTAATGTTTCCGTTGCAGTTGCTGCTGCTCTGGCTCTCAGCCTGGCCGCCTGTGGTTCCAGCCCGGCATCCTCCGCTGCTTCCAGCGAAGCAGTTTCCAGCGAGGCCGTCTCCAGTGAGGCTGCTTCCAGTGAAGCCGCTGCTGCACCGGCTGCCGGCGATTTCGATGTCGATCAGGACATCACCG
>OLZZ01001043.1_pt1 | contig 10792 bp, 9 predicted proteins | sample 1673571 | NCBI WGS metagenome assembly OLZZ01 (sample SAMEA103958115, study PRJEB25191) | human gut metagenome | biome: human-associated habitat [ENVO:00009003]; feature: intestine environment [ENVO:2100002]; material: feces | place: Germany | collected 2013/2015 | reverse complement strand
TCCACCGTCGAGTGCCGGGAGTGGCAGAAGGTTCATGACACCAAGGTTCGCAGAAAGCAGGATACTGATATACAGCATTTGCAGGAATGCATAGAAGTAGCCGTAGGAAACACTCTGCTCATAGCTGTCTCCGATTGCACTGACAATTCCTACCGGACCACTCATATCATTGACGGTAACGCCTCCGGTAAAGAGCATCTTTAAGCTTCCAAGTGTCGTATAGATCCAGTACTCCACCTCGTAAGCACTGTATTTTGCCAGCGTGAATACATTGTTTGTTGTCTTCTCTCTGGCTGCCATTCCAATAAATCCATATAAATATCTTCCGGTGGTCTCATCATATTTTGGAGTGAGTTCCGTTGTGTAACGTTCTCCATCCCGCTCATAAGTTACTTTCACCGGTTCTCCGGCATGGTACATGGAATATGCACTCACCTCACGGTAAAAATGAATATGTTTATTTCCCATTTTTACAATCGTATCACCTGCCTGAAGTCCCGCTTCCTCTGCGGCATAACCCTCACTCACATCTGAGAGTACCGGAAGATCATATCCGGTGCAGCAGACAAGAATAAAAGAGAAGATAAAGGCCATGATAAAATTAAAAATTGGTCCCGCAGCTACAACGCTGATCCTTGCCCAGACAGATTTGTTGTTAAACGCTTTGTTATCCTGGCTTTCCGAATCCTCTCCCTCCATCATGCAGGCTCCTCCAAATGGAAGCAGTTTGATGGAGTATTTTGTCTCACCTTTCTGGATTCCGAAAAGTGTAGGTCCTAATCCAAGTGAAAATTCATTGACACGGATTCCATTTGCCTTTGCAAGCAAAAAATGTCCCAGTTCATGAAACAGGATAATAATGCTGAATATCAGTAATGCGATAATAATTTTCATGTAAAAAACCTTTCCTGATGTCTTGTTGCATTTTTAAATGCGTTTTATTTTGCACTCATCTTTTTTTCAATAAACTCATAAGCAGCTGCTTCTGTCCCCAAAATTTCATCCACATCCGGATGATCGATAAACTCTGCATTTTCCATACATGCCTCGATCAACTCTGTGATCTCCGGATAAGAAATCTTCCGGTCTAAAAACAGACTGACCGCTTTCTCATTGGCAGCATTGTACACAGTCGGAATATTTCCGCCCTTTTCCATTGCCTGATATGCAAGTGCAAGCCCGCGGAATGTATCGGTATCCGGCTTTTCAAAGGTAAGATCTGCAATTTCAAACAGATCCAGTCTCCTGCCTGAAAGATTCCGGCGTTCCGGATAATAAAGTGCATACTGGATCGGAAGTCTCATATCCGGCGTGCCAAGCTGCGCGATCACTGCTCCATCCTGATACTCTACAGCAGAATGAATGACACTCTGCGGATGTACTACAACCTGAATCTGATCTAAAGCCACATCAAAGAGCCATTTTGCTTCCATCACTTCCAGTCCTTTATTTACCAATGTGGAAGAATCAATCGTGATTTTTCTTCCCATGCTCCAGTTTGGATGTTTCAGGGCATCTTCCACCTGAATATTCTTAAGTTCATCTGCTTTTCTTCCACGGAACGGTCCACCGGAAGCTGTCAGTAAAATCCTGCTGATCTTATTATCTCCGGCACCCTGCAGCGACTGGAAAATCGCACTGTGTTCGCTGTCTACCGGAAGAATCGGTACCTTGTATTCCTTTGCAAGCGGAATAATAATATGTCCGGCAGTGACAAGTGTTTCCTTGTTTGCCAAAGCAATTTTCTTTCCTGCTTTAATTGCAGCAATCGTTGGTCTGATTCCAAGCATACCAACAATTGCAGTCACTAAAATCTCACTCTCCGGGATCACCGATACTTCAAGAAGTCCTTCCATGCCGGACACGATTTTTATGCCGAGGTCTTTTGTATTTGTACGAAGTTCTGATGCCTTTTTTTCATCCCATACACTGACAAGAGATGGTCTGAACTCTCTCATCTGCGCTTCTAACAAACTGATATTACTTCCGGCAGCCATTGCAACTACCTGAATATCCCCCTGCTCTCTTACAATATCGAGTGTCTGTGTACCGATAGAACCGGTAGAACCTAAAATTGCAATTTTTTTCATATTTTATGTTTTCCTTATCTTATAATTTAATAAAGTTCACTGCAAGGAAATAAATGATCGGTGCAGTAAAGATCACACTGTCAAAACGGTCTAAAATACCACCGTGCCCTGGAATCAGTTTTCCATAATCTTTGATCTCATAATTACGCTTGATGGCGGATGCAGTCAGATCCCCCACCATAGAGATCAACGCTCCAACCGCACTGATTCCTGCCATGATCCAGACATGTGTCTGATCAATCTGCATGGCACTTTTAAAGATCATGCCATAAATAATCGTAAGAAGCGCTGCGCCTGCGACACCGCCGACAGCACCCTCCACTGATTTCTTCGGACTTAATTTTGGCGACATTTTATGTTTCCCAATCAACATTCCTACACAGTATGCACAGGTGTCGCATCCCCAGGAGCACAAAAAAACAAGCCATACAATGTAGGCACCTGCCTCAATCATACGTGTCTGATACACATACGACAGCATCACAGCAACATAGAACACGCCAAAAAATGCTGCAAGTACCTGTTCCGTCTTATACTTCGGATATGTAAATACATATGCGAACATCATAAGAATCAAAACACCTAATACAAACACCATTGTATCCGGCAAAAATGCAAATTTCAGATTACAATAATACACGGTCGCTGCCAGATAACCAATGATTCCAACCGCCTCTTTTTCAATGTGAAAAATGCGATATAATTCAAACATACCAATATAGGAAATAATCAGTGTTGAGATCAGCAGAACATCTCCGCCTGTAATGATCAGAACCAGTGCTGCGATCACTAACACGATTCCACTTAATAATCTTGTCTTAAACATTATATTTCTCCATCCTCCTCTGAGAGTGCGCCAAACCTGCGGTCACGTTTATTATATGCTTCAACTGCCTTTTCTAATTCTTCTTTATGGAAGTCCGGCCATGGAACTTCCGTAAAATAAAATTCACTGTAAGCCAGCTGCCATAAGAGATAATTCGATAAGCGCTGTTCCCCACTGGTGCGGATCAACAGATCCGGATCCGGAATATCTTTCGTATCCAGATAAGCTTCAAAATGTGTCTCATCAATCTCGTTTTCCTGCAATTTGCCGTCACGGAGATCTGCATACATTTTCCGCATGCCCCGGAGCATCTCATCCCGGCTTCCATAATTGATCGCAATCTGCAGATTCAAACCATCATTGTGTGCAGATGCAGACTCCAATTCTTTGATCTGATTTTGAAACTTCTCACTGAGTTTTGTGGTATCTCCGATCACCCGGACACGCATATTATTCTTATCCGCAGTTTTAATACAGTTTTTCAGATAAGATTCCAGTAATTTCATCAATGCATTTACTTCGTTATCCGGCCGGTTCCAGTTCTCGGTAGAAAAAGCATATAAGGTCAGATATTTAATTCCCATATCATGGGCTGCCTGACAGACTGTCTCCACATTCTTAGCCCCGACCGTATGTCCGTAATTTCTTGGCATTCCTTTGCTTTTTGCCCATCTTCCATTTCCATCTAATATAATTGCTACATGTTGTGGAATCTTCATGCTCTTTGTATATCCTTTCTGTTCCAGTCAAACGGCACAAAACCTTGTAATTTTTTTGTTCCGCTGTCATTGCAAAATATTGTTCTTTTATAAGTTACGAAAATGAGGACACGATTTTCTCATGCCCCCACTCTTTCTTTTATTCTGTCAATTTATTTATACAGTTAAAATTTCTTTTGTTTTAACTTCTACTGCTTCATCGACAGCTGCAATATATTTATCTGTCATCTTCTGAGCATTTTCTTCCAATGCTTTGATTTCATCTTCTGAAACATCCTCTTTTGCAAGTTTCTTGAAGGAATCATTTGCATCACGACGAATATTACGAATGGCTACTTTTGCACTCTCACCTTTCTTCTTTACGTCTTTTGCAAGATCTTTACGTCTTTCCTCTGTCAGTTCTGGGAATAAAAGACGGATTGTCTTTCCATCATTGGTAGGATTGATTCCAAGATCAGATGTCATGATCACTTTCTCAATCTCTTTTACCATAGAAGCTTCCCATGGCTGAATCTGAATCATTCTAGGTTCCGGAACATTTACGTTTGCCACCTGCTGGATAGGTGTTGGTGTTCCGTAATAATCAACTCTCAATTTATCAAGAACATGTGGATTGGCACGTCCGGCACGGATACTTCCAAATTCCTCTGATAAATTGTTCATTGTTTTCTGCATTTTCTCATCGAACTGAACTAATCTCTCGTCCATATTAATCCTCCTTGTTTTTGCGAAGCAAAAATCCGAACTCCGAGTGAGGAGAGGATTTAGCCTCCTAAACTGTTACCTTTGTGCCATTAAATTCTCCACTCATGGCCTTTACAATACTATTTTCTTCATTTAATCCGAACACATACATCGGCATCTTGTTTTCCATGCACATAATGGATGCTGTAAGATCTACTACAGCGAGCTTCTGGTCAATTACCTCCTGAATAGATACCTCATCATACTTCTTAGCAGCCGGATTCAGCTTCGGATCGCTGTCATAGACACCATCAATTGCCTTTGCAAGATAAATACCTTCTGCTTCCATCTCAATTGCGCGTAATACGATTCCCGTATCGGTAGAAAAATAAGGATGACCTGTTCCACCTGCAAAGAAAACAATCTTTCCCTCATTGAAACATTTATCTGCCTCATCTTTAGAGAAAAGCTTTGTCATACTTCCACATAAAAATGGTGTAAAAATCTCTGTATCCATTCCAACAGAACGGAAAATCTCAGATACATAGATACAGTTCATAATGGTTGCTAACATACCGATCTGATCCGCCTTAGGTCTGTCGATCGTCTCGGAAGTTCTTCCTCTCCAGAAATTACCACCACCGATCACAATACCAATCTGGATTCCTTTATCTGCAATCTGCTTTACCTGTTTTGCAACTTCTGTAACGGTTGGTTCATCAAAACCAGTGTGTTTTTCACCAGCTAATGCTTCTCCACTTAATTTCAAAAAAACTCGTTTCATTTATGCATCCATTTCCTTTCTGGATTATTCATTATTCTTGGAAGCAAAAAGGCTCTCAACATCAACATCTGAGTAGCACTGGGAGCAGAAACCTTCGATGACTGCACCATTGTTGATCTGTACGGAACGGGATTTGATGTTACCCATAACAACAGCGGATGTATCGACAACAACAGGTCCCTGAACATCAATATCTCCTTTGATTGCTCCTGCAATAACTGCAGATGAAGATGTTACATTACCAATGATCACAGAGCCAAGTCCGATCTTAACAGTACCTGTGCTTACGACTTCTCCCTCAATCTTAGCTGCATCAGCAAAAAATTCAGAAGAATTGCTGTTACCTGTTACTGTACCTGTTACAACAAGTTTTCCATTACATCCAATGTCTCCCTGAACGTTTCCTCTGATATCTAAAGATCCGTTTGATACGATATCTCCTTTGATGATCGTTCCCTCTGTAATTACAGATACCTCATCTGATACTGGTTTTGTTTCATTGACAACTGGTGTTATATTGTCTGCCATTTTTCTTTCCTCCTGAGTGTTTTTTACATGATTTTCCGGGATTACCGGCTGTTCGATTTTTGTTTCACCTACTGGCTGCGGCTGCGGTACGGACGGAACTGGCTGATTCTGCACTGAAGTCTGCTGTTTTGCAGTCTGTGAAGTCACCTGCTCTAAAAGACCGTCTAATTTGGAAAGTTCAGATTCAACATCCACTTCATTTTCCAAAGTGTTCACAACTAAATCTTCATTTGCTGCGCCATCTTCTAAATTGTCCTCACCCGGCATCAATTCATTCACTGCCTGTGAAAAATCATCTTTAAAATCTTTAAAAAATCCCATAATCTTCCTCCATTTATATTTAGTTAGTCAATACTGTCTGCCTTCACATATTGAATAACTGATGTATCTTCATCAATCGGCAGGATCTCAGCGCCCATTTCATTCAATGCCTCGATCAATGGTGCTAAAGCCTCTACCGTTGCTGACTTATCCGATGCGTCATGTAACAAAACAACTGACGTTTTATATTTTACTACATCATCCATCACATTCGCAACTATTTCCTCGGATGAATATGCATTCGATGCTGCATCTCCCGCAGAAACGTTCCAGTCATAATAAATAACTCCCTGTTCATTCAGGTAATGGATAAAATCACTCATTGGTACGTTACTGATCTGATTACTGCTTCCACCCGGGAAACGATAGTAAATACTGTTCACTCCTGTGACCTGATGCAATTCATCACGTAAGCGTTCAAAATCTTCTTCAAATGCCTCATCCGACTGATAAATCTGACTGTATTTGTTGGAATAAGAATGCATTCCAAGTGTATGTCCCTCATCCACTATTCTCTGATACAATGCCTTGGATTCTTCATCCTCTTTGCCGACCACAAAAAAAGTTGCTTTCACATCATATTGGGCCAATATATCCAAAATTTCTCCCGTATTATCGGAAGGTCCGTCTTCAAAGGTCAGATAAACCTTATGTATATCCCCATCACTGGCTAGATTCTCTTCTTCTGAAATACCGGTAGCCGGCGGTGTCACAGACTCATAGGTTTTTGGTGTCTCTGTTGCTTCAGTGACATCGGTATAAACAGACTCCCCGGCACTTTCCGGTTTCTGCGCATTTTCCTGCTGAACCTGTTCCTTCGAACTGACTGTCACAATATTATCCAGTTTATGCTGAATCTTTATTACCTGCACAAATAAAACAATGATCAGTATCATCGACAGGATGATCCATCCGGCAATCGTCATTATAATACCATTCCGAATCCGTCCGATTCTTTTTCTTCGTTTTCTTTGATTATTTATTGCCTCTGTATCTTTATCCTGCATGGAATAACCCCCAAGCTTATCATTTGTCTCCTATCTATTGTAACACATTTTTTGATTTTTCAAAGCAGAAAACAGCATATAATCGTATGATTTTTTCAAATTATTGCAATTATTGTCAGAATTTTCCTATTTTAAAAGGGGCAAGCCGTCAAAACAGCTCTGCCCCTCCGCATCCAATTACAAATCTGTTACTCTAATGTAAATTTAGTAACAATATCTCTCAGCTCATCTACACACTGATAACATTCTTTTACTTTATCTGTTGCGGATGATGTCTTCTCTACCATGCCGGAAGTTTTTTCTGCAATATCCGTAACGCCCACAGAGGATTCACCCACCGTATCGTTGATGCCGCTCAAAGCACTTGCGATCTGCTCGATCGCACCTGCAAGTTGCGCCATGGATGTCTTGATTCCCTCCATGCTGCTCTTAAATACATTCGCATCATCCTTGTACTGTTCGCTTACCTGTTCAAATTCCTTGTAATCAGCAGATACGCTCTTCTCAAGGAACTCTGTTGTCTCTTCCAGACATTCCGACATATTGCCGACTGCCTCGTTTACTTCTTTTACAATCGCACTGATATTGGCAATTGCCTGGGAAGTCTGGTCTGCAAGGCTTCCAATTTCAGTTGCAACTACAGCAAATCCTTTTCCTGCTTCTCCTGCTCTTGCCGCCTCGATGGATGCGTTCAAAGCCAGAAGACCTGTCTGGGAAGAAATCTCCATGATAGTTCCTGTCAGTTCATTGATCTTCTCAACTGCTTTGGAGCCTTCAATTGCTTTTTCAGCTTTCTCCTTGACAGAATTATAAATCTCCATTGTCTTATTGCTTGCGGTGACAGTCTTGGTACGAAGCTGTAAAGCACGATCCATAACAGTTTCTGAATTCTTTGCACCTTCCTCTGCCATGGTATTGATAGTTTCAGCTTCTCCCTTGATCTGGGACACATTCTCATTGATTGTGACAGTTGTCGCTGCTGTCTCCTGCATACCGGCAGCAAGCTGCTGGCTGGTTGCCGAGTTGTCGGAACACATCTGGTTTACTGTATCCGTAACCTCGTTTAACTCAGACACATTCTCATTGATCTTCTGTCCTGCATCCTGGATACTGGCAACCATATCACGCAGATTTTTGCGCATAATATGCATTTCAGCTGCCATAATCCCAATCTCATCTTTTCTGCTGTATAATTTTCTGCTATTAGCGTTATGGGTAAAGTCAAAATTAGCAGTTCTGGTAATAATATAAGTCAACTGGTGAATTGGTTTTGTGATCATATTTGTCAAAAGCCATGCAGCCAGACAGCAGATGATCAGACAGACACCCATAGTAATCTGCATTAACCTTACCATATTGGTGATCGGTTCCATGATCTCACCTTTATCTGCAGACATCACAACAATCTTGTGGTCAGAGGTCAGTGCATATGCAGCATATTTGACTGTTCCGTTAAAATTATAGGTTACAACCGCATCCTGTGGGATATTGCCTGATTGAAGCTGGCTCACAACGCCCTTTACAACCTCATTTTCCACAGATTTTCCAATTTTATCTGCAGTCGGATGATAAAGCATCGTGCCGTCAGAATCTACAAGATATCCATAGGCAGACGACACACCCTCCATGCGCATATCCTGCATGACAGCTGCACACTGGGTGGAAAAATCTACCTCTGCCGGAATCTTGTCCAATGTTTTTGCCGCTGATTCCGTAAGGCTCAAAATAAAATTCTCGTTGACATTGTTGACTGTCGCCGAAGCCCTTACATTTGCGATAGAAATACACGCCATAAGCGATAAAGCCACCATCACAACCACCATTAACATGATCTTTGCTGCGATGGAGTGGATAAATGATACTTTTTCTTTTGCTTCCATGACTATAACACTCCTTCTTATTTTCTGGTCTGTGTAACAACAGTCCTACGTTTGTAATACTTATGTTAACTTTTCTATTAATACCATGATAAGATACTTTCCAATATTTAGCAAGGTTTTTTCAACAATATTTTACAGCCATTTTTATAAATTACCGACAAAAAATGCCCTGAAAACATAATCGTCCTCAGGGCATTTCAAAATCAGATTTTATTATGCGTTCATCTGAGCTGCAACTTCAGCTGCAAAGTCTTCCTGTTTCTTTTCGATACCCTCACCAGTCTCGAAACGAACAAATCTCTTAACGCTTACAGGTGTACCAACTGCTTTGGAAACTTCGTCTAAATATTTAGCAACAGTCTGTTTTCCATCTTCAGCTTTTACATAAACCTGATCTACTAAGCAGATTTCTTTTAATTCTTTGCTTACACGTCCTTCGATCATACCATTGATCACTTTCTCCGGTTTCTGGGACTCTTTTGGATCGTTCATGATCTGAGCTAAGAGAATCTCTTTCTCATGTGCGATATATTCTTCGCTGATCTCATCTCTGGAAACATATTTTGGATTTAAAGCTGCAATCTGCATTGCAAGGTTTGTTAAAGCTTCTTTTACAGCATCGTTTACAACTGCTGTTTCAGCCTCAACGATAACACCGATTCTACCGCCACCGTGTACGTAAGATACAACACATCCGTTTGTAGCAACAACTTTCTCAAATCTACGGATTTTAAGGTTCTCACCGATCACTGCAACTTTCTCTACTAAAGCATCTTTTACAGTCTTAGATGGATCCTCATTCCATTTTTCTTCCATGAATGCATCCATATCAGCTGCATCAGACTCAACAGCCTGCTCTGCAACAGCTTTTACGAACTGCTGGAATGTCTCGTTTTTAGCAACAAAGTCTGTCTCAGAGTTAACTTCGACAACAGCTGCTGTCTTGTCATCCTTTACAACTACTGTACAAAGACCTTCTGCAGCAATTCTGCTTGCTTTCTTCTCAGCTTTTGCCTGTCCATTTTTTCTTAAGTACTCAACAGCCTCGTCCATATTTCCGTCTGTCTCGCCTAAAGCTTTTTTACAATCCATCATTCCTGCGCCTGTTAATTCACGCAGTTCTTTTACCATAGCTGCTGTAATAGCCATTTTCGTATCCTCCAATATGAATAAATGTTTTTAAAAAATATGCTGTCTGGTTAACCAGACAGCATATTGTAGGTCCTTCTTATGCTTCTGCTTCTTCCTCAACAGCAACTTCTTCAGCTACTTCTTCTAAAGCTTCTGCACCCTGATTTGCTTCAATAACAGCGTCTGCCATTTTAGAAACGATTAATTTTACGGCTCTGATAGCATCATCGTTACCAGGAATTACATAATCTAATTCTTCTGGATCGCAGTTTGTATCAGCAATACCGATCAGTGTAATTCCTAATGTATGAGCTTCCTGAACACAGATTCTCTCTTTCTTAGGATCTACGATAAAGATAGCATCTGGGATTTTCTTCATTTCCTTGATACCACCAAGGTTTTTCTCTAATTTCTCCCATTCTTTCTTAAGAGCGATAACTTCTTTCTTAGGTAATACTTCGAAAGTTCCGTCTTCTTCCATTTTTTCTAATTGATTTAATCTTTCAATTCTCTTTTCGATTGTAGCAAAGTTTGTAAGCATTCCACCTAACCATCTTTGGTTAACGTAGTACATACCACATTTCTCAGCTGCTTCTTTCATGCAGTCTTGAGCTTGTTTCTTTGTTCCAACAAATAGAACTGTTTTTCCTTCTTCAGCTTGCTCTTTTAAGAAAGCATAAGCCTCGTCTAATTTTTTTGATGTTTTTTGTAAATCGATGATGTGAATTCCGTTTCTAGCTTGGAATATATATTCAGCCATTCTAGGATCCCATCTTCTTGTTTGATGTCCAAAATGAACACCAGCTTCTAGTAATTGTTTCA